>ERZ856578.997-NODE-997-length-56497-cov-4.627543_pt1 | contig 56497 bp, 42 predicted proteins | sample MGYA00514384_ERZ856578 | MGnify/ENA primary metagenome ERZ856578 (study PRJEB29103, sample SAMN06111958) | human gut metagenome | biome: human gut; feature: ankylosing spondylitis patient; material: healthy_person | host: Homo sapiens | place: China:Hangzhou...
GGCACCGGCTTCGTCGTCGGGGCGGCATAGTAGCCGAGAATGCCCAGCTCATTGGAACCGCCGATCGGGATGTAGTAGACCTTTTCACCTTGCGCCGTGTAGCGCGCCGTGATCGCGGCAACCGTTTCATCAAAGAGCTGTGCTTCGGATTTGCGTCCGGTCGGATCCGGTTTGCGCAGCCAGACATCGCAGCCCATCATGCCGTCCAGCAGCAGATTGGCAGAAAGCTCACCCGGATAGTCGTCGATACAGACGATGGCAGCCTTGAGCCCGTATTTGCGCGCGACCGCACAGGTCAGTCTGCCATGGTTCGTCTGTGCGCCGCCGACTGTCAGCAGCATCGTCGCGCCTTGCTTCTTCGCGTCCGCAAGCAGATATTCGAGTTTACGCAGCTTATTGCCGCCCATGGCGAGCGGTGTCAAATCATCTCGCTTGATGTACAGGTTGATACCTAGATCCTGTGATAAATTGTTGAGACGCTCCAGCGGCGTCGGCAGATACAAAAAATTGATTTTTTCATGTCCTAACAGCATGATGGAAGTACCTCCGTAAAATTGCTTAAAATATGATCCTATGTCTTGATGCGTTTCGCGCGGCAGCATGGAATAGGGGAATGCCGCGCGCAGCGTTCGCTGTTTCCATTATAGACCAAAAAGTACAAAAAGAAAAGGGGAAAAGCAAAAAAGAACAGGTTACCGATACAGACAGAGCGTAGAACTTGTGGTATAGACTTTTTTCCTACTGTATGGTAAAATATCCGTAATATGATTACAGAACACAACAACAGGAGGACAAGACAATGGCTTTTATGGAAAAATTAAGTAAAGTAGCGAATAAAGTCGGCGAAGTTGCCGGAGATACCTTTGATTATGGCAAGGCTAAGGGCAAAATTCTGCTCGAAAAAGGCAAGGTCAGCGATGCCAAGGGTGCGTTGGGCACTTATGTTTACGAAACAAGAAAGAACGGCGGCGCGTTAGACGAAAGCAGACTGGCTGAGCTTTGCGGTGAGATCGACAAGCATCTGGAAGAAATTGAAAGACTGCAGGCGGAAGCGAAGAAGAGCGGCGAGGACATCAGCGGCGCATTTGACGGTTTCGCAGCTGCGCCGACTGCGGAGGTAGCAGAGGAAACCGTAGAAACAGCTGCGGAGCCACAGGCTGAGGCGAATCCGGAAACCCCGACAGCGGAGTAAATGGATTTAGAAAAACTCGGACTCTTTCCTTTACTCTTGGACGAGGGGCGCAGACAATCGCAGGGCAGGGCGTATCCGTATGAACGCTTGCGGAGATAGTAGGGTGTGAAGCTTGCGCAGCAAGAAACAGATGACTTTTCGGTAATGGGTAAGAACCCGATGAGGAAAGCCATATTTCACACATGAGGAAGCGCAGCATAGAAAAAGAAGCAGTAAGTAAGAACGCCCGCGCGTCTGACCGGCTTGAAAAGGTCAGACCGCGCGGGCGTTTTGCAGTTCTTATGTTGGGTAATATCGCTGTGTATCAGAGCCTACGGCGTATGCCGCAGTCTGCCATGTCACAGTCTGAAGCGCTTATGCCGCGTGATCGCGTGCTTTAAGTTTATCGACCTCCGCGAAGTACTCCTTGGTCAACTTGAAGACGACCGGAGACAGCGCAAACAGGGCGATGAAATTCGGGATCGCCATCAGACCGTTAAAGGTGTCCGCGATATCCCATACTGCGTCGATCGGGCTGACGCAGCCGACAACGATGATGATACAGAAGAAAATCTGATACGGGCGGACTGCTTTCATGCCGAAAAGGTACTGAACGCAGCGCGTTCCATACAAGGACCAGCCGAGGATCGTGGAGTACGCAAACATCATCAGTGCAAACGCAATAAACAGCGCTGAAGCCTTGGTGCCAAAAATGGTTGCAAAAGCGGAAGTGATCAGTTCACTGCCCGGCTTCTCGCCGAAGGTGACGTCCACGCCGCTGATGATAATGGACAGTGCGGTCAGGGAGCAGATCAGGATGGTGTCTACGAATACCTCGAAGATACCGAAAATCCCCTGCTGTACCGGACCTTCACAGTTTGCGGCTGCGTGCGCGATCGGCGCGGAGCCCAGCCCGGCCTCGTTGGAGAAAGCAGATCTTCGCAGACCCCATACGATCGCGTTCTTGAGCAGGATACCACTGCCTGCACCGACCACGGCCTGCGGATCGAAGGCTGCGACGAAGATCTTACGGAAGCATTCACCGACCATGCTGATGTTGCCGAAGATAACGATCAGTGTAAATACAATGTAGAGAATACTCATGAACGGGATCAGTCTTTCGGTTACGGAGCCGATTCGTTTGATACCGCCGAAGAGTACTCCTGCAGTCAGAACGGCAAGCGCAATACCGATGACCCAGTCGACCGCCGCGATATCCGCGAAATCCGGTGCGAACGCTGCGACTGCGCCCTTGATGGAACCGTTGATGGAGTTTGCCTGCGACATGTTGCCGATGCCGAACGAGGCCAGTACAGCGAAACAGCAGAACAGGATCGCCAGCCAGGACCATTTCTGACCGAGACCGTTCTTGATATAGTACATCGGACCACCGACCCAATCGCCTTTTTCGTCTTTTTCACGATAGCGGATGGACAGCGTGACTTCGGCGTACTTGATGACCATGCCGAGCAGCGCGGCCAGCCAGAGCCAGAAGATGGCGCCGTAGCCGCCGAGCGCGATGGCTTGTGAGGTACCGACGATGTTGCCGGTGCCGACGGTGCCGGCGAGTGCGGTGGTAACCGCCTGCAGCGGGGTGACTTCACCCTCACCGGCGTCAGATTTCTGAAAAATCTTACCGAGCGTGTTTTTCATGGCATAGCCGAAACGCCGGAACTGTACGCCGCCGGAGCCGATGGTGTAGTACAGACCGCCGACGAATACACACGGCAGGAGAATGTAGATCCAAGCCACAGTGTTCAGTGTGCCTGCGACAAAGTTGTAAAGTGCTTGCATAGTTTAGTTTCCTTTCCTTTTTTATTTTTTTCATTGAAGATGATTCTGCGCCCAGTGCGAAAACTGCGACAATCTGTAACGAGAACTTAGCAAACCGTCTGCTTGTTCGCCGCATCCGTACCGAGGGAAACTGCCAATCGGTTTTTTGCAGCAAACGTTCTCCTTGTGCCGAAAGTATCGAAACAAGATATTCGACAGGGTAAAAGTGCGCATAGCGAAATTTGAGATTTCCGGGGCAGATGGCGTGCATCGGTGCGTGCCGCTTTGCAAGGTGCTTTTGTCGTGATTCCGGACATATCGCGTGGCAATATTTCCTACATAATAAAGGGCAGCCTCCTGCGAGACTGCCTCAAAATGCTTGGTATGTTTCAATCTGTCTGAAAAAAGGAAATGATATAGTTTTCCGCTGTCGGTTGCACATTGCTTGGCAGATGTTTTGCAAAAACACCCACGTCATGTCGCACATCGGTCGGAATAATCGAATTCTGTCCTTTTGCCTGAGAGATTGGCTTTCGCCTTGCACCTTCGGCCCCCAACGGATTGGGCGTCTCCAGAACGCTATCCCTTTACAGTCCTCACCGCGAGCATGACAGCCGTCTGAGCGACCGGACACGCGGAACCTGAGAGTTTTACTCCTTCGGTAGGCATTGCCTTTTCCTGCAAAGTTCATCTAGCATATGATAGAAAGTCAGCTGCAGCAATCTGTGTTTCGGCAGCGGGCTTTCCCGTTTATGACACATGCGCGCCTCGCGAGAGACCACGCACCAATGAAAATATTATAGCGGATTTTTTTGTAAAACGCAAGAAAAATGTACAGAATTCAGAACATTTTTTCAGTGTGCTGCTGCAAGTGTGCACGCCATACAAAAAACCTGCTGTCCGCGCTTAGGAAAGCAGGTTTTCGCGCAGCCTGCAGGGGATGCTTGCTGCATATGGGGAAGCTGTCACGCGCGTTCCGAACGAAACGATGACAAAGACAGCTCACGTCTGGCATGATGCGCCAAGGTGCGGATTGATGGGTTTACGGTTTTATTCCTGCGCGAATCTGCCTGATTTGCGATCATGGCGGTACAGCAGCAGCGCCAAAATCAGCGTGCAGGTTTCGGAAACCACCGCCGAAATCCAGATACCGGGTTCCTCGAACAGGAAAGCTAGCAGCAGGAGTGCGCAGATCGCGAACAGCATGCCGCGCCCCAAAGAAATGCTCATCGCCTGCTTCGGCAGCTCTAACGAGGTGAAGTAGCCCATCATCGGGATGACGATACCCAGCGGCAGGAACGCCGGCGCGTAAAGGCGAAAAGCACGAATGCCGCGTGCATAGAGCTCCGGATTGGTTCCATGGTCGATATAAATGTTGACAATCGGCGCCGGACAGAAGAATCCGATGACGAACGCAACGATGGCGCAAACCCCGGCGCAGCACAGCGCCAGGCGGAAAATATAGCTGCAAAAGTCGGATTTTCCTTTGCCGTAATAATAGCTGATCAGTGGCTGGGAGCCCTGATTAATCCCCATCATCGTCATCAGCACCAGCTGACCGAAGTAGGAAATTACCGTATAGATGACCACACCCTCGCTGCCGGAAACCGCAAGGAGTGTGCGGTTAAAGACGAAGATGCAAAGCCCGATGGAGAGCTCGGTTACGCAGTCCGCAAGTCCCAGCTTCGCGAAACGGAGCACAGCCTGTGGCTGCCAACGGACTCGAACAAAGGTAAAACCCGGATTCGCCGCAGCAGGAGTGGAAAGCGGCGCATTGGCTGCAGTGCCGTTTGCGGCAGAGACAGCCGCCTTGCGTAAAGGCGTGCGCGCGAGAAAGTGGCGCAGATAAATGCTGAAGGTCATCGCCTGCGAAAGTCCGGTTGCCACCGCCGCACCTTCGATACCCCAGTGGAAGACAAGCACGAAGATCGCGTCGAGGACGATGTTAGTCAGCGCGCCCGCGATGCTGGTCTTGATGGCGAGCTTCGGGAAGCCGTCTGCCTTGACCAGAACCTCCAGATAATAGGAGGTCATATAAAAAGGCAGGAAGAGCACGATGATGCCCAAGTAGCCTTTGACATACGGCAGGGTTTCCGCGTCAGCACCCAAAAGGCGTGCGAGCTGCGGGAGCAGCAGGGTCGCGGTCAAGGCGGTCAGCAGCCCGATGGCGGCAACAGTCACAGCGCCGATCGTGAATACGCGATTGGACTCCTGTGTATCACCGCGGCCCTTGCAGATCGAGGCTCTGGTACTTGCACCGACCGCAAAGAGGATGCCCATCGAAAACGCGCCGTTGATCATCGGCATGCAGAGGTTGACCGCAGCCAGTGCCTGTTCTCCGACACCTCTGGCAACGAAAATACCGTCTGCCATCGTGTAAATGGTATAAACCCACATCGCTGCCACAGAAGGCAGGACGTATTGGAGGAACCTGCTTTTGATACTTTGTTTTGCTTGTAATGTCATAAAAATCACTCCTTATCATGTTATTATCATAAAGTATACAGTTACCATATAGTCAAGTGTTTTTTGAAAAAATTTGCACGCAGGGTACAGGCAGGGCTTACAGCTTGTGCGGTGTAGGCACGCTTTCTCCGCGGCTTCACGCAAACTACACAAAAAATTTCAACAAAAATGGGTTGACATTCGAAAAACGGGGTAGTATATTATTGTCAGAGGTTAGCACTCCGACGAGGTGAGTGCTAACAAATCCAAAAAGGAGGAACGCAGGATGGAGTTAAGCGAACGAAAATTAAAAGTTTTGCAGGCAATCATCGCGGACTATGTCAAAACCGCAGAACCGGTCGGCTCCAGAACGCTTTCCAAGAAACCGGAGCTTGGCTACAGCCCGGCGACGATCCGAAATGAGATGGCTGACCTTGAGGAAATGGGGTATCTGACACACCCGCATACCTCAGCCGGCAGAGTTCCGTCCGACAAAGCCTACCGATTATATGTCAACGCTTTGATGGAGAAACCGGAGCTGAGCAAGGAGGAGAAAAGCATCATCGCCCAACGGCTCGCAGGCAAGGTAAGCGACTTCAACAAGACGATTGAGCACGCCGCGAGTGTGCTTTCTGAGATCACGAATCTGACATCTTTCGCGTTGACCCCGAGCCAGAACGAAGATGTCCTTAAATATATCAACCTGCTTCCGGTCGATGAAGAAACCGTCATTTTGATGATTGTTTCCGAGAGCGGGAAGGTTTCCAACAAGGCAGTACGCATGAGCGTGCCGTACACGCAGGAGAACCTGAATCTGCTGTCCAAGACGATGACCTACAATTATAAAGGGAAAACCGTCAGTCAGGCGCTGACCAACAACATCATCGCCAACTTTGAAACCGACATCGTCGCTATGAGCGGACTCGCCGAGGACGTGATGCCGAACTTCATGCGGACGCTCGAGGATATGCTCAATGTCAACCTTTATATGGAGGGTCTGACCAATATCTTCGATATTCCGGAGTACAGCGACCTCGCCAAGGCCAAGAGCTTCATTGAGATGCTCAGTCAAAAAGAAGAATTGACCAAAAAGCTGGTCGAACGGGATGACGGCGTGATCGTCACCATCGGAGAGGAAAATCCCGAAGACATCATGCAGGATTGTTCGCTGATCACCGCCAGCTACCATGTGGACGGCAAACTGGTCGGCAAGCTCGGCGTCATCGGACCGACGCGCATGCGATACGGCGAGGTCACATCGATCATCGAATATTTAACAGATAATTTAAGCAATACATTCAAATTGGAAAGCGGAGGTAATGAGGATGACTGAGGAAAAGAAACGAAAGCAAAACGAAGCGGGCGGCGAGAATCTTCCCGAAAAAGAGGAGGATTTTGAAATCGACCCACAGGATGCCGAAAAAAATCCGAAAGAGCCGGAGGCAAAGCAGGACGAGAAAGCTGAGCAGGAAGCAAAAGCTGAATCTGACAAGCCTGCGAAGGATGCTGAAGAAGAAGCCCTGAACACGAAATACATGCGGCTCATGGCAGACTTTCAGAATTTTAAACGCAGAACCGAAAAAGAAAAAAGCGACATTTACGCGTTCGCGAACGAGAAACTCGTCAAAGAACTGCTTGATGTAATAGATAATTTCGAAAGAGCTTTAGCGGTCGGAAACGACGGTGACAAGTTCTTAGAAGGAATGGAGATGATTTTGAAGCAGCTCCAAGGGGTGCTGGAAAAAGCGGGAGTTGCTGAAATTCAGTGTTTGGGCGAGGACTTCGACCCGAACTTCCACAATGCCGTCATGACCGAGGACAGTACCGAATATGAAAGCGGGAAAGTGACCGCGGTCCTGCAGAAGGGGTATACGCTGAACGGTAGGGTGGTTAGGCCGGTGATGGTCAAAGTTTCTAACTGATGCTTGTTAAAATCGCCCGCAGCGTTGTTGGCTTCAGCGCTCGTCGGTGCTCACATACTTCATGTATGCTCCGCGCCTCGACGCTTTGCCGCCTAGCTGCAAACGATTTTTCCTGCGCATCAGATCAACACTGAGATATCGGAACGAAAAATTTCCGGCGCGCTGCTGATGCAAGGCAAACGATTTTTCCCGCGCATCAGCGATCAGAAAATAAGAACTATAACTTGAAATCAAGGAGGAACATAAAATGGCTAAAGTAATTGGTATCGATTTAGGAACTACAAACAGCTGCGTAGCAGTATTAGAGGGCGGCGAACCTACAGTTATCGCCAATGCAGAAGGTATGAGAACGACACCGTCTGTCGTTGCTTTTAAGAAAGACGGCGAAAGATTAGTCGGTGAAACGGCAAAGAGACAGGCAGTCACCAACCCGGACAGAACGATCTCTTCCATCAAGAGACACATGGGTGAGGACTACAAAGTCACCATCGACGGGAAGAATTACACACCGCAGGATATTTCCGCGATGATCCTGACCAAGTTAAAGAACGACGCAGAGGCTTACCTCGGTGAGAAGGTAACCGAAGCGGTTATCACCGTACCGGCTTACTTCTCCGACGCGCAGAAGCAGGCAACCAAGGATGCGGGCAGAATCGCGGGTTTGGATGTCAAGAGAATCATCAACGAACCGACTGCGGCGTCTTTGGCCTACGGTCTTGACAAAGAAGAAGGCTCCCACAAGATCCTGGTATACGACCTTGGCGGCGGCACCTTCGATGTATCCATTCTGGAACTCGGCGACGGCGTATTCGAAGTATTGGCGACCAACGGTGATACGCACCTGGGCGGCGATGACTTCGACGATGTGCTGATGAACTATCTGGCAGACAAGTTCGCGAAGGAACATGGCGTAGATCTGAGAGCCGACAAGATGGCGCTGCAGAGATTGAAAGAAGCAGCCGAAAAAGCAAAGAAGGAACTTTCCGGTTCCCAGACAACGAATGTAAACTTACCGTTCATTACTGTAACCGCGGAAGGTCCGCTGCACATGAACGAAGACATCACAAGAGCAAAATTCGATCAGCTGACCGAGCATCTGGTACAGAGAACCATCGAGCCGATGAAAAAGGCGATGCAGGATGCAGGCGTCACCAACGCGGATATCGCGAAGGTTATCTTAGTCGGCGGCTCCACCAGAATTCCGGCAGTACAGGAAGCAGTCAAGAAAGTCACCGGCAAAGAACCGTTCAAGGGCATCAACCCGGATGAATGCGTCGCGATCGGCGCGGCGATTCAGGCAGGCGTTCTGACCGGCGAAGTACACGATGTACTGCTGCTCGATGTTACGCCGCTTTCCCTGTCCATCGAGACACTGGGCGGTGTCGCAACCAAACTGATTGAAAGAAATACCACGATCCCGACTAAGAAGAGCCAGATCTTCTCGACTGCTGCGGATAACCAGACAGCTGTTGACATCCACGTAATGCAGGGTGAAAGAGAAATGGCGGCAGGCAACACGACCTTAGGTAGATTCCAGCTGACCGGCATCGCACCGGCGCCGCGTGGAATCCCGCAGATCGAGGTAACCTTCGATATCGACGCGAACGGCATCGTAAACGTCAGCGCGAAGGATATGGGAACCGGTAAGGAACAGAGAATTACCATTACCTCTTCCACGAACCTTTCCGAAGACGAGATTAAGAGAAAGGTCGCAGAGGCGGAACAGTACGCGGAAGAAGATAAGAAGAGAAAAGAAGAGGTTGATCTTAGAAACAGAGCGGAAGCTTTGATCTACGATACCGAAAAATCTCTGAAGGAACTGGAAGGCAAGATCTCCGACGACGAAAAGACGCAGATCACTGATGCCAAGGATCAGCTGCAGGCAGTCCTGAACAACGGTACGGCAGACCAGATCAAGGAAAAGACCGAAGCGCTGACTGAGAAGTTCCACATCATCTCCACCAAGCTGTATGAGCAGGCGCAGGCAGCGCAGGCTGCCGGTGCAGCAGGCATGGGCGGTGCTGACGCGGCAGGCGCAGGCGCACAAGACGCAGGTGCGCAGGCCGGTCCGGCTGACGACAATGTCGTCGATGCGGACTACACTGTGGTAGATGACGACAAATAATTGTAGATAGAAGCAAATTGCACTGGACGCTGGAGCATCTGCTCCGGCGTTTAGGGCGTCATGAGAGAGGTTTATTATGGCAGAAAAACGCGATTACTATGAAGTGCTTGGCTTGCAAAAAGGGGCAAGCGAGGAGGAGATCAAAAAGGCCTTTCGTAAGATGGCCATGAAGTATCACCCCGACAAGAACCCCGGCGACAAGGAAGCCGAAGAAAAATTCAAGGAAGTCAATGAAGCCTACAGCGTTCTGTCTGACCCCGATAAAAAGAGTAAGTACGACCGGTTCGGTCATGCAGGCGTAGATCCGAACGGCATGGGCGGCGCAGGCGGCTTCGGCGGCTTCGGCGGTGCAGGCGGTTTCGGCGGCTTTGAAGATATTTTCGATATGTTCGGCAGTGCGTTCGGCGGCGGCTTCGGCGGCGGCAGCCAGAGACGTGCAAACCAGCCGCGGAAGGGCAAGGATCTGCAAAAAGCAATTTCCATCACCTTCGAAGAGGCGGCTTTCGGTACGACGAAGAAGATCGAGCTGAATAAGTTCGTCTCCTGCCCGACCTGTAAGGGCGAGGGCGCGAAACCGGGTACGTCCAAAAAGACCTGCCCGAAATGCGGCGGCAGCGGACAGATCAGCCAGATGCAGCGAACCCCGTTCGGACAGTTCCAGTCCGTTACGACCTGTGACCAGTGCGGCGGCAGCGGCAAGATCATCGACGAGCCTTGTCCGGACTGCAAGGGTCAAGGGAAGATCCGCAAGACGGTTACGATCTCTGTGGATATTCCGGCAGGTGTGGACAACGAATCCGTCATTCCGATCAGAGGACAGGGCGAACCGGGCATCAACGGCGGACCGGCGGGCGATTTATACATTGTGCTGCAGGTAAAACCGCACAAGGTATTCAAACGCAACGGCGCGGATCTTTATTTGGAGATTCCGATCAGCTTCGACCAGGCAGCCCTCGGCGCAGAGATTGTCGTACCGACCCTGGAGGGCAAGGTCTCCTATAAGGTACCGGCAGGCACACAGCCGGGTACAACCTTCCGTCTCAAGGATAAGGGCGTAAAATATCTCAAGAGAGAGGCTAAGGGCGATTTGTACGTCAAGGTCAATCTCGAAGTGCCGACCAAGCTGAACCACAAACAGAAAAAGGCGATTGAGGATATGGGCAAGGTCGTGACGGAAGAGTGCTATCAGAAGCGGAATTCCTTTAAGGAAAAATTCAAAGAATTCTTCAGCTAGCCGTTGACGGAAAAACAGATTAGGATGGATATCCCTCGGAGTAAAGCAAAACCCGGGGGATTCTTTTTTCGAGGAATTATCTGATGCCGCGCCTGATGGCAGATCAGACTATGGCGGTATATACCGCGGAGCCGATCGCGGACGGCATCGCGGTACTCTGCACCGTCATGATTTTTGCGGTACAGTTCAAAAAAGCCCTGCGCAGGCTAGATGAAGCGCAGACGTAAAAGCTGCCCGATAATTGCGGATTGCTTTTTGCGGCATTTTCCCGTATAATACGGATAGACGATAGCAAGAAAAAGGGCCGAGCGCCCTTTTTGCATGAATAAAAAGAAAAGGAAGAATCAATGTTAACAGTTACAAATGTCAGTATGAACTTCAGCGGTCAGCCGCTGTTTAAGGATGTGGATCTCAAATTCACGCCGGGCAATTGCTACGGCATCATCGGCGCCAACGGCGCGGGCAAATCCACGTTCCTGCGCATCCTTTCAGGCGATCTCGACCCGACCACCGGAGACGTATCCCTCAAACCGGGCGTGCGGATGTCTGTACTCAAGCAGGACCATTTCGCATTCGATGAATTTACGGTGCTCGATACCGTTATCATGGGTAACCGCCGTCTGTACGATGTGATGAAGGAAAAGGACGCCATCTACATGAAGGAAGATTTCAACGACGAAGACGGCATGCGCGCCGCGGAGCTGGAATCCGAGTTCGCGGAAATGAACGGCTGGGAGGCAGAGTCCGATGTGAGCCGCCTGATCCAGGGGCTGGGCTTATCTGCGGACATTCTCTATGCGCAGATGGCGAGCCTGACCGCGAAAGAAAAGGTTAAAGTCCTGCTTGCGCAGGCGCTGTTCGGCAATCCGGGCATCATCCTGCTTGACGAGCCGACCAACCATCTGGACGTCAAAGCTATCGCCTGGCTGGAGGATTTTTTGATGGAATACCCGGGAACGGTGCTGGTCGTTTCGCACGACAGACATTTCCTCAATACGGTCTGCACGAACATCGTCGACGTCGATTACGGCAAGATCAAGCTGTATGTCGGCAACTACGAGTTCTGGTACGAATCCAGCCAGCTGGTGCAGCGCATGATCAAGGACCAGAACAAGAAGAATGAAGAAAAGATCAAGGAGCTACAGGCGTTCATCCAGCGTTTCTCCGCCAACAAGTCCAAGTCCAAGCAGGCGACTTCGCGCCGCAAGCTGCTGGATAAGCTGAGCGTGGAGGAAATGCCGGCGTCTTCGCGCCGTTACCCGTTCGTCGGCTTCAAGATGGATCGCGAGCCGGGCAAGGAAATCCTGCAGGTAGAGGGCATCTCCAAGACCATCGACGGCGTCAAGGTGCTCGACAACGTGTCCTTCCGCGTCAACAACGGAGATAAGATCGCCTTTGTCGGTGAAAACGAGATCGCGAACACCACGCTGTTCAAGATCATCATGGGTGAACTGGAGCCGGACGAAGGTAGCTATAAATGGGGCGTGACGATCGCGACCTCGTATTTCCCGCTCGACAACTCGGACTTCTTTAACGACTGCGATCTGAATCTTGTCGCATGGCTCTCACAGTATTCACAGGACACCAGCGAGACTTTCCTGCGCGGCTTCCTCGGCAAGATGCTGTTCTCCGGCGACGAGGTCTACAAACCGGTCAAGGTCCTCTCCGGCGGCGAAAAGGTGCGCTGCATGCTTTCCCGGATGATGCTCTTCGGCTCGAATATGCTCGTGCTCGACCAGCCGACCAACCATTTGGACCTTGAGTCCATCACCGCGGTCAACGAGGGGCTGATTGCCTTTCAGGGCGGCGTGCTCTTCGCGTCACACGACCACGAATTTATCCAGACCATCGCAAACCGCATCATCGAGATCCAGCCGGACGGCAGCATTGTCGATAAGCTCTGCAGCTACGACGAATACATCGGCGAGGCATAGCCGTTCCGACAATATCCTGAGCATACAGACCCCCGGCATGCGCCTCCTGCGCGTTCCGGGGGTCTTACGCGCGGCGCGGTGGTGCGATAGACAAGGGTAATGCCTTTTTTTGGCGTGTAAGCCATCGAGACTCTTGTCAATTTTTCATAAACATGTTAAAATAATGACGTGGATAAAAATTAATAGTGACAACGGAGGTAGGTTACATGAATCATGAACAAAAGCAACGGATTTTTTCACGCATACGAAAGTCATCACCCACCTCAGAAACAGCCGATTTACCACCGGATACGACGGCAAACACGACGACTTCTGAAGAGATAACGACCCGGTCCCCGGCATCTGCACCCATCCGAAGTGCAGAGACACAGAACGAAGAAGGCAGCCGGACAAGTGCAGCCGGTCAGACAGGCGCAGACGGCATAGACCCGAACGATCTGCAGGAAGCGGACTTGCACGAGTACGAGGAAAACATGGGACGCGGTATTTTCCAAATTCCTGCCAACAGTCTGCTGTTCACGCTTTGGGATGAATGGAATGACAAACTGGACGAGCCGCAGACGGAAGCCAGACTCATTATGGAGGAGCCGGACATCTTGCCGGTGCCGATGACCGATCAGGAGCTGGAATCCGAAAAGCAGCGTCTGGGCACGAAGCTGCTGACGGAGGCCAAGAAGCGCTTCCGCATGTCTCATCCGCAGGATGGTTTGAAAATGGATATGGATGCGGACGCACTTGTTTATGTCGCCAAGGATGGACTCGGTGCATGGCTGTTCCTGTTCCCGCCGATCGGAAACGGCAAAGGTATTACCTATGAAGCGATTCATGAGGCGGTCTATGCGGAGACTGTCAATTATGGGCTGGACGCGGAACGCCTGCTGAGCATTTCCGAGCGCCCTGAATATTTCCAGCTTTTCCTGATTGCAAGAGGGCTGCGGATGATCCCCGGCAAAGATGGCTGGATCAAGGAGCATTATCCGCATGACTTTGAGAAAACCCTTGCGGTCAAGGATCACGGCAGTGTAGACTATCGTGCCAGAGCGAACATGCAGGTCATCCATGAGGGTGATGTCTTAGCGGAGGCTTTCCCGCCGACCAAGGGTACGCAGGGCATGACAGTACTCGGCACAGTGATCCCGCCGCAGGACGGACGGGAGGTCTACCTGTCAGGCGGCTACAATACAGCGGTCAGCGAGGACAAGAGCAAATTAGTGGCGACTTTGGACGGGCATCTGCAGTATCGCAACGGCGTTTTTCATGTGCAGCCGCTGTATAACGTATTCGGCAATGTCGATTACGGCGTCGGCAACATAGACTTCCCGGGCGATGTACATATTACAGGCGATGTCAAAAACGGCTTCATCGTGCAGGCCAAAGGCAATATCGTCATCGACGGCATGGTGGAAGGCGCTGTGATCGACGCAGGCGGCGATATCATCATCCGCAAGGGCGTCCTCGGAGACGGCAGAGCTGTGATCAAGTCGCAGCGCTCTGTCAACGCGCAGTTCCTTGAGAACTGTGTCGTCTATGCCAAGGACAGCGTGATCGCAAGCAGTATCCTGACGGCCAATGTCTACAGCGATGACCAGATCGTTGTGCGCACCGGCAGAGGGACCATCATCGGCGGCAAACTCACAGCGGGCAATCTCATCAGCGCGACGGTTATCGGTTCGCGTTCTGAGCGCTTGACCGAACTCTTTGTCGGCGATTACCCGTTCGTCAGACAGCAGCGCGAAGAGCTGACACGCACCCTACAGCAGACCGAAAAGGATATCGACGCGGTCCAGAAGAACATTCAGTATCTGGACGTCGGCGATGATGTGGTCGAAGACGTGCAGAAGGCGATGAGCCGCGCGCAGCTTTTGGCAAAGCAAAGACTGCAGAAGAATATTTTTACTATGAAACGTGAACGACTGCTCAAGCAGCTCAAGGAACTGGAACAAAAGCGCATTGACATCGAGCAATGCCGTATCATCAGCGATATGATCTACCCTGTCACCCGTGTCAAAATAGGCGAAATAGAGCAGACCATAGAACAAGTCAGCTCTTACTGCAATATCCATGCATTGCTGATCTCAGGCAAGCTGGTACTGGGCTGATGACACCACGATCACCAAAAGATCCAAAAAGGGAAAGGGTACATTTATGCAAGCAACTTATGAGAACGACCATCCGCTGAGCGATGACAGTCTGTATCAGATTATTAACCAACAAATGCAGCGATGCCTGCGAGATATCGGCATCATGGACGTAAACTGCAGAGCAGCCAACAGTTTTCAGGACATGGATCTCTGCACCATTCATACCACGACCAACGGCGGCTACCAGATCAGGCTGGTATTCTATGCCGACAGGACGTTTCTGCTGCTGATCGCGCAGCATATGCTGGGAGAACCGGTGACGGACCCGGATGATATCAAGGAATGTGCAATGGAATTTTTCAATGTTGTCTGCGGCCACATCGTAGCGGCGATATTCCGGGAAACACACGCCCCGGCGCGGTTTCACTGTCCGTGCTTTGAAGAGGGATACTATCTGCCGGGCAAGGAGGGCACTGACGAGATGCTGGCGTACTGTTATCTGGGCATCCAGGACGGCACCGCAGTCTTCATGCATGACCCGTTGAAGCAATTATGTTGAGATACAATCGATAAATGATTAGAAATAACAGAGAATACAGAGAAAAGGAGCTGATTATTTTGAGCAAGACACTTATGATCGTAGACGATTCCCGCATCGTACACGCCAAAATGAAACAATTATTAGAAGGAAGCGACTTTGAGATTATCGGCTTTTGCCGCACCGGCGAAGACGCGATTCAATCCTACAGAGCATATAGACCGGATCTTGTGACCATGGATATCGTGATGCCCGGCATGGACGGTCTGGAGGCTGCCAAGGCCATCATCGGAGAATTTCCGGATGCCAACATCGTGATGGTATCCTCACTCGCATACGATGACACCATGGATACTGCCGAAGAGATCGGCGCGAAAGGCTTCGTATTCAAGCCGTTCGAAAAGGATGACCTGCTCAAGGTCCTCAATGACGCAGTGAAAGACGTACCGGACGCAGAGTAGGGCAAAAATAAGAGAGAAAAACAAAAGTCTATTAGAGGGGATATTATGGATACAAGGTTCAGCCAGATAAAATTAAAGAAGATCCAGATCTTCAATGGATCACAACTAAAGTATCTGGCATTTGCATCTATGCTAATAGATCATGTTAATAACGCTTTAATAACACCTTATTTAAATGGACAAGGTTTTCTATTATATTTGTCCAATCTATTTTCTATTTTGGGCAGAATTGCATTCCCGCTGTTTGTTTTTTTGCTTGTAGAGGGATTCTTCAAAACTAGCAACAGAATGAAATATCTGATTATGCTTTTAATTTTTGGTGTAATATCAGAAGTGCCTTTTGATTTGTTTACATCAAAAACTTGTTTCTCTCCATATTGGAACAATATAATGTTTACCTTAGCGCTATGCCTTGCTACAATTTGGATTATTGATATTCTTAAATATAAAATCAGCAATCAATATCCTTGGTATGCTTTATCAATCCTGATTGTAGCTTTTTTTGGGTTCTTATCCATGGAGCTAAGTCTTGATTATGATTATCACGCAATAGTCGTTGCCTATCTATTTTATATATTCTATGATAAACCGTTCCTTGGTGCTGGTCTGGGATATATATCAATTATAAAAGAACTTTACTCATTTATAGGTTTTGGCATGACTCTAACCTATAACGGTGAAAGAGGTAAACAATATAAATGGTTCAACTATTTCTTTTATCCAGTACATATTCTAATCTTAGGGCTTTTACGTATATATTTAAACATTTAGTTTATACTAGACGGGATGCGCTGGCTGTTTGATGCAAAGACAGCGAAAGAGGTTCTTGAGGGAAGATAGAGCGAGAACGCAGTCAAGGGGAAGGATTATGAAAACTACAGATTCAAAATCATTAGGTTAAGCAATCCGAGAAAGAAGAAAAGAATTAAATTATACACAAGCATATTTGTCTGAATTCACAGGCCTTTCGATCACTTTTATTTCTGATGTGGAACGCGGAAAACCTACAGCAGAAATTGAAAAAACAATACGGCTTATTTATTCAAAACAAACGATTTCGCCGTACGGCATATTTATAAGACGAAATACCAAATGGATATTTGCTTATCCAATCTCCATGTATCATTTACTGAAAGAGACTCTCCACGGAAGATCTCTTCACTCAAGAAAATAATATATCATCAGTGAATTGTATAGCTCCTGACTCTGGAATCTGTTCGCAAAACTCTTTCCTGTAAGCTGTTCTACTCTCTGTAATCTGTACTTTACAGTGTTCTTATGCGAAAACAGCTTATCAGCTGTCCTCTGCAGATTGCAGTCACACTCGAAATAGGCCCACATCGTCTCCATCAACTGCGTATGAGCTTTCTTCTCATACTGTATGATAGGATCAAGCACTTCATCCGCAAATCGCTGCATGGGCGCAGTATTTTCATACGACATCAGCATACGGTAAAATCCCATCTCATCATAGAAAATGATTTCATTTTTCCTGTTAATATGCTCCAATACGGAGTTTGTTTTAGAGGTTTCGTGAAAGCTCTTTTGTAATTTGGATATGCTTTCACATTTTTCACCTATGTTGAGAGTGTATTCAATTCCGTTCAGGTCATTTTGCAAAAACTCACCAAACTGTTCAAAAATTTTTATTATCTTCTTGCGATCATCTGTACAGTCTTTCATAAAGCCTATGATCCTGTCACCATAGCAAGAAATGATTGCAGGATAATCACATTCGGCAAAATATTCTTTTAGAGTCTGTGCAAAGTTTCTTATCTTGTCATTCGTAATCCCTTGATTCAGGTCATTGCATGTCTCTTCCGAACTTTTTATGCATAGATGTAACACGAAGACCTGTTCTAACATTCTCGGATCATTTCCCATTTGCCTGCATTTCTGCTCGATACTGGATGTATTGATGCAGTTTCCAAAAATAATCTCTGCAAGCAGACTGTCCTCTATATCTTTTCTGTCATCCAGATATGATATAGCATGTCCTAGTTCCTCGAAAAAGTCTAAAAGTGGCACATTCCAAGGCATGGTGAAAAGCGGAAAATTAATATTCTCTGCCTTGTAAGACCAGCGTATGCCCTTTTCCATGCCACCTGATCCGGCTATTACACTTGCCTGTGACATTGTCGTAAGTGATAGAAGATCCTTGCACTGAAACATTGTTTTCCAACCTTTTATTTCAGCAGGTCAATAGCTCCTGTTACCTTTGCAGGAATTTTTTTAAACAAAAATTCACCGTGTCTGACAGAAGCAGTGATTCCTGCTCTTTCACATATTGCTTCAAATTCTGATTTTGCATCAAGCACGATAAAGTTTGCAGGTTTATTTTCCTCGATTCCGTAGTGATCTGTAATATTCATGGTCACAGCTCCGTTCGTTGTCACAAGATCAAGAACATTCGTAATCTCTTCAGGTGACATCATCTGTGCCAGATGGATTCCGTGATCGAGTATCATCATCATATTTCCGTTTCCAAGAGGATACCAAGGATCAGACATGGAATCCTGTGCAAAACAGACATTGATTCCGTTGTCATAAAGTTCCTTTACTCTTGTAATTCCTCGTCTCTTCGGATAGGTATCCTGACGTCCTTCAAGATATACATTCTCAGTAGGACATGAGATGAAATTGATGCCTGATTTTTTGAAAAGCTTCATCATCCGGAATGCATAACTATTATCCGCTGAACCAAAGGAACATGTGTGGCTGGCTGTAGTTCTTGTGCCTATACCTTCCATAAGTGCCAATGCATTCAACAACTCCAAAAAGCGGCTCTGCGTATCGTCTGTCTCATCACAATGTACATCGATAAGCTTATTATATTTGACAGCCAGTTCGATTGTCTTGTGGATCGATTTTTCACCGAACTCTCGAGCTAGCTCAAAATGAGGTATCGCACCAACACAGTCAGCCCCCATCTTAAGTCCTTCCTCCACAAGTTTGTCACCGTCCTTGTATGCGTACATTCCTTCCTGAGGAAATGCAACAATCTGCAGATCAAGGAGATCTTTTACTTCATCTCTTACTTCAAGTGCCGCCTTAAGACCTGTAAATGTCGGATCTGTCACATCAATATGTGTTCGGATAGCCTGAACACCATACAGCATCTCTTTTTTAATTCCACTGTAAATGCGCTCCTTCATCTGTTCAACAGTCATATTTCCTTTTGATTCACTCCAGCGCTGGATTCCTTCAAAAAGAGTTCCTGATCCGTTTTCCTCACCAAGGCTTGCTGTAAATACATAATCAAGATGCAAATGTGGATCTACATATGGTGGAACCACCAGTTGTCCATTTAAATCTACTTCTTCACATCCCACAGTTTTTTCCTGTGGTATATCTGCTGCGATTTTTTTGAAAATTCCATCTTCAACTAATATAGAAACAAGTTCTTTTTGACCTTTTAGCCTTACATTCTTAAATAATTTTGAACCCTTCATACCGTATTCCTCTTTTCTTATTAACAGTAATGATTTGAAATAACATCATTATTGTTATGTTGCTATTTGTTCTTTACGCACAAATCATAGCATCCGGTCAGAATACAGTCAATAAAATGCAAAATCAACGCTTTTATTTTATTCTTGCGTACAAAAAAAGTCAATTCACTTTGTGCGTTACACACAAAATAAACCGGACAGATGTAAAAGCATTATCTCCTGAAAAAACGATATCATAAATATTTTTGCGAGTTTCCTGTAAGGAGTACACTGACTCAAAATCTCTTGCAAGTATATCGCTGTAGCGATATACTTAATACATAAGGAGGAGCTGGTATGAAAAAAATATTATATCATGGATCAGAATTCTTAATTGAAAAACCAGAGTTCGGGAAGGGTGCCAGACACAATGATTACGGAAGAGGTTTTTATTGTACAGAAAATATAGAATTAGCAAGAGAGTGGGCATGTGCAAAGCAAAAAAATGGATATGTGAATATTTATGAATTGGAAATGGAAGGATTAAAAGTATTGAATCTGAATGATTCAAAATACCACATATTGAATTGGCTTGCTATTCTTGCAGATAATAGAACGTACTGGCAGAATGGAAGTATTGCAGAAGAGGCAAAAAAATACATAAAAGAGCATTTCCTGATAGATATTACTCCATATGATATTATTGTAGGATATCGTGCAGATGATTCATACTTTTCGTTTGCCCAGGATTTTGTTTCGGGAGTAATTTCGTTGGAAAAATTATCTGAGGCGATGTGGTTAGGTAAATTGGGCGAGCAGATTGTATTAAAAAGTCCGAAAGCTTTTGAGACGATTTATTTTCAGAATTATGAAAATGTAGATGCGGAAATATATTATATCAAGAGAGCGGAGCGCGAGCGTGAAGCAAGACGAGAATATAGAAGACGTAAAAAAGAAAGTGCAGATATTCATGAGTTATTCATGCTGGACATCATGAGGGAGGGTATGGAAAATGGTGATACACGCTTATTCAGATGATTATCTTACGTCAGCCCAACGAATATTGGGAGATATGTTGGATTTCGCGGTGAACACATATGATATGGATATTGATAAATTTTTTGAAATGTTTCTGGTTTCAAATGTGTCACGGCAATTTGAAATTGGAAATCCTACTTATGTAGCCGGAAAAACAGGGTGTGAGTTAGTCAAAGAAGTGATTCGGGATTCTGGGTTAGTAATGGAAGAGTACCCAGATGAGATGTATTTGGATAAATCACCAGAATATTGGAGTGGCTGGGCATTGGCCTATTATCAGTGGTATCGAGGAAGAACATTTTCACGCATCTACAGGGCGGTATCAATGACGGAAATTCGAAATATGTATGAAGTATACCACGAGATGGATTTGGCACATTTCGTGGAGCGGTTGGATGAATTATGGAACCAACATTATCCGGAGACAAATCTGAAACGAATTCGTGATTTGGCGGGACTATCACAGCGAGAACTGGCAGAACTGTCAGGAGTATCTGTGCGGCAGATACAACTCTTTGAGCAAAGACAGAGAGATATCAATCAGACCAGAGCAATTGATGTGTTGCGATTGAGCAGGGCGCTTGGATGCAAGAATGAAGATTTGCTGGAACTATGAGGATCAGGCTAAAGCAAAGAATCGTCTAAAGACAGCGAGATATGGGAAAGACCTGTATCTCGCTGTTAAAATAGATGCTCCTGAGTTGGTGTTTTAGGAAATTGTCTTAAGGACTCTTTTTAGAATTGAAGTCAGAACAGGGGCAGTTATTGCAGTAAAGATCATTCCAGGAGCTGCGCTTACTACTAAAGGCTGCCAGGCAACACCCAAGATTGTTGCCAATACCAGTCTGGCTGCAAATGTTCCGGCAGGACCAGCAATAATGAGGGCCAGTGGGTCCTTTTTTAATACTGTTAAGATAAGACCGGCTACAATACGGTACACCATTGCGATAATGACATTGTATATAGTCTGAAGACCTAATATCATCCCAATAATGCTGGCAATGATGCCGATGGTAAGATAATGTAGAAACCCTCTGATTCTTCCGATGCTTATGGCTAATGGGGCTGATAATTGAAATTCAGTTCCTGGAATGGGTGATGGGATTTTAAATAAGCCCGAGATGAACAGCAGAACAACCCACATGCCGTCCATAGTCAGATTTTTGACGCTAAAAAAATGATTGGATAAAATTCTTTCTTTTGATTCTTCTGTAGTATTCATAGTTTTCCCATCCTTTTGTTTAAAATATTTCTGCCATTTCCCATTGAGAGAGATTAAAAGCAAAGCTATTGTATACAATAAGCAACTAATTGTCAACCATTAAATAAAAAAAGGTTGACAATTAGTTGCGAGTAAGTATATACTTTGCCTAAAGTATGCAAGAAAAAAGGAGAATGCAATGGGAAAAGGGATATTTGTAACCGGTACAGGTACGGATGTTGGTAAAACATACGTTACAGGATTGATTATAAAAAAGATAAAAGAGAACGGGATGACTCCAGGCTATTTTAAAGCTGCTATGAGTGGAAATGAAAGAGAGGAAGATGGAACGCTGATTCCTGGTGACGCTTTGTGGGTTAAGAATGTATCAGGAATCTCCCAGTCAGTAGAGGAAATGTGCCCGTATGTCTATGAGCATGCTTATTCTCCGCATCTGGCTTCACGTCTGGAAGGAAATCATGTTGAGATGGCAGTTGTTTTGGATAATTATAGAAAAGTAAAAGAGAAATACGACTATATAACAGTTGAGGGAAGTGGCGGTATTTTATGTCCGATCTGTTTTGATGAGGCACGTATTGGGTTGACAGATATAATAGATGAGATGGAACTTGACTGCATTCTGGTTGCAGATGCAGGACTTGGAACAATCAATAGTGTTGTACTAACTTATGAATATATGAAAAACAAAAATATGAATATAAAAGGAATGATTTTTAATCATTATATAGCGGATAATATCATGCATGAAGATAATATACGCATGTGCGAATATATGACGGGGCTTCCAACTCTGGCGAAAGTTTCCATGGGAGACGTGGACTTGAATATTGATATAGCAGAATTAATTTCATTATACAGATAACAATATAACGGAATGAGGAAAGCAAAAATAAGAATAATTTTAGGAGATAAACTTATGATCTGGTATCCATATGTACAGATGAAGAAAATGAAGACACCATATAAAATTGTAGATGCAGAAGGAGTTTATTTGTATACGCAGGATAATAAAATGATAGATTCCGTATCTTCCTGGTGGTGTATGATACATGGCTATAAAAATAAAGAAATTAACGAAGCAATGAAGAATCAGATTGATCAATTCAGTCATGTCATGCTGGGTGGGCTTACTCATGAACCAGTCTTGAAATTATCAGAAAAACTAAAAGATTTTCTCCCGGGAGATCTTGATTACTGTTTTTTTTCAGATTCGGGTTCGGTTGCTGTAGAGGTTGCCTTGAAAATGGCATTGCAATTTAATATTAATCGTGGCAGCGGAAGAAAAAAACTCCTTTCGCTTACCAGCTCGTATCATGGAGATACATTTATGTGTATGAAGGCCGGAGATGATGAGGATTATCATTTTATATTATCAGAAGATGATAAGAAGGATGTAATTCACATTCCAACGGAAATGGATGCATTGGAAAAAGTATTTCGGACACACGGAAATGAATTTTATGCATTTATTGTAGAGCCACTTCTTCAGGGAGCCGGCGGGATGAAAATGTATAGTATTGATTTCCTGAGAAGGGCAAGAGAACTTTGCAATGAATATGATGTTGTTTTTATATTTGATGAAGTTGCAACTGGTTTCGGACGTACTGGAAATCGTTTTGTGTCTGATCTTGTACTTCCGGATATTATCGTGCTTGGAAAAGCATTGACTGCCGGGTATATAGGACATGCAGTGACAGTAGCAAATCATAAAATATATAATGGATTCTATTCTGATAAGGATACAGATGCACTTATGCATGGTCCTACATTTATGGGAAATCCGGTCGCATGCAGTGCAGCATTAAAATCTATAGAAATATTTGAGCGTGAAAATTATATGGAAAAAATCAAGCATATAGAGGATATGGTTAGAAATCTGGTCTCCGGATTCACTCATCCGCTTATCAAAGAAATCAGATATATGGGTGGTTGTCTTTGTTTCCAGGTACATGACCCATCATGTCTTATCGGATTTCAGGAGTATGCATATCAACGAGGAGTATTTTCAAGACCATTTCTCGATATTATGTATGCCATGTTTCCGTATATCATACAGGATAATGAGATCAGGCAGATTGTTGATGTCATGAAAGACTGGTTCACTGAACAGAAAGGAATTTAATCTATGAGTGCGGAGGAATTGTACAGTATCAAGATGCGTGCAAGCAAAAAGGAAAACGGTACGGATGTACACATATCCGGAGCAGAGAAAATCGTTGAGGCACCGGATGTTGATATATTTGCCAATGCGCTGATAGAGAGAGGAATGCATCATTCCAAGGGTGAAGCAGATGCGTTGAACTTGAAGATAAATAAAGTCTGCAAGGAGAACATTATTTATCTTGATGCACTTTCAGTAGAGACAATTGAGGTCGAAACATGGGAAAAAGGGCAGGAAGAGATAAAAAAATATTTAAAAGAAACTGGAATAGACAATCCGCAAGATGTCATGCAATTCTTAGATGAAACTTATGCCATGAGAGGAGCTATGCTTCTTGATGTTGACAGGCTCATTCGTTTAGAACCGGATAAAAAACGTGGGATTCGTGCTACCAATATGGATCAGGAGAGAATGAAAGGGGACAGAATCGGAAACGAGAAGAATCATTATGAAGAAGCAATTGTACTTGCGACAAAAGTGGCAAATTGTCCTGGTATTATTGGTGAGATATGTATTTCAGATGATCCCGAGTACGTGACCGGTTATGTGAGCTCAAAAGAAATCGGTTATAGAAGAATCACGAAGATGAAGAGAATGGGGAGCGAAAAAGGAGGAAGAATATTTCTGTTTCGAGGAACAGATGCAGAAGAACAAAAAGCAATTGATTTTCTTCAGAATCAGCATGTGATCGTCAGAAATGTACCCAAAAAGATTTGCAAAAAATCAGATATGAAAAGACCACAGAAGTGGGATAAAATTGATAAAGCACTGGTATCTTTAAAAGAAAACCATCTTTTTCGCACAATGAAGACAATAGAATCAGCACAGAGTTCACATGTAACTATAGATGGAAAAGATTATGTATTAATGGCATCCAATAACTACCTGGATATTGCCAGTCATCCTTCCATAAAATCAGCAGTCGTAGAATCGACAGCTATGTATGGATTTGGCTCCGGTGGCTCCAGACTTACAACCGGAAATACAGTGATACATAATGCACTGGAGAATAAGATTGCTTCCTACAAGGAAACAGAAGCAGCGATCGTGTTTAACACAGGATATGTTGCAAATGTAGCAACAATATCCGCAATGGTGAAAAAAGGAGATACTGTTTTTAGTGATGAATTAAATCATGCAAGTATTATTGATGGATGCCGTCTTTCAAAAGCCAAAATTGTAACATATGCTCATAATGATATGGATGATCTGCGAAAAAAAATACAAGAGAATCCATGTGAGACAGGCATTGTTGTCAGTGATGCAGTTTTTTCTATGGATGGAGATATATTAAAGCTTCCGGAATTTCTTGATATCTGTGAAGAGAATCAATTGTTTTCCATGGTAGATGAAGCACATTCCACAGGAGTGATCGGCAAAACCGGTCATGGAATCCGGGAATACTGGCAGGAAAAAAGACAGGTAGATATTTTAATGGGAACATTTAGTAAGTCGATAGGTGGCGAAGGTGGTTATGTGGCCGGAGAGACAAGACTGATAAACTATCTGAGAAATGTGGCAAGAGGATTCATATTTTCTACTTCACTTTCGCCAGTAACCATGGCTGCGAATCTGGCTGGAATCGAAGTTCTTGAAAAGGAAATCTCAAGAGTAACAAAATTGCAGTACAATGTAAAATATTTTTGTAGACAACTCGGGAAATATGGTATCAATGTAAAATCTGAAACTGCCATAATTCCTGTTATTATTGGTGATGAGGAAAATGCACTGACAGTTTCCAACTATCTTCATGAGAATGGATATTTTATATCAGCGATACGTTATCCAACTGTTGCTAAAGGAGCAGCAAGGCTTAGAGTCGCGCTTATGTCCAGCCATACAGAAGCAGAACTGAAAAAGTGTGCAGAATTAATAGGAAAAGCCTTATTGATGAAGTAAAAATATGTTAACACTTTAGGAGTGAATAATCATCCAAAGACAGCGAGATATGGAAAAGACCTGTATCTCGCTGTCTTTTTATTAAGAAATTCTTAGTTTTCATCTGCAACAGTTTTTCTATTTGAAGACTCTAGTGTATATAACCTATAATAAAGATAATGTGAAACTATTCATAGACTTCATGAACCAATACAGGTGATTCACAAAAATGGTTATAAGAATCTTCAAATGAAAAAGATGATTCGAGAGGAGGGAACGAATGAAGGATAAAGAAAATTCAAGGGAAATACAATTCAAAGAGGAATTGGTTCGCAAGGCGAAGAATGGAGATACGAAAGCATTTTCCCTGTTATATGCCGGCGTTTGCAAGGAAATGTATAAATTCGCATTATATATGATGAAGCATACAGAAGATGCAGAAGATGCGGTAAGTGAGACGGTTATATCTGCTTTTGAAAATATTGCGAAGCTTAAGAATGAGAGTAGTTTTAAAAGCTGGATTTTTACAATTTTAGGAAATCAGTGCAGAAAAATGTTGGGAAAGCGTGGAAATCATGTGTCAGAGGAAGAGACACCAGAGGCTGGACACGAACCGGACTATGAGCAGCATTTTGATGTGAAGGAGGCATTCGCAAGGCTTGAGGAAGAAGAGCGTATGATCCTTTCGTATTCTGTATTCGCTGGATATGGAAGTGAGGAAATTGCGCAGATGCTTGAGATGAATGCAGCAACGGTTCGATCAAAGAAAAGTAGGGCACTTGGGAAGATGCGTAAGATGTTGGAAGCAGGATGATCTATAAGAGCTGGAGTTGAAAAAAATAGAAGAAGGAGGCGGAAAAGATGGAAGAAAATAGAGAAAAGAACAAGAAGATTGAGAATGAAAAGCGTTTAGAACAAGATTTAAGACAGATGGCAGATGATGTGATTCTTCCGGACTCACTGGAACCGGAGGCAATTCAGAAAATGCTTCAGGCAAGACAGGAAGAAAAGCAGCAGGGATCAAAAACGAAAAAGAACAAAAAGAACTGGAAACGTATCGTTCCGATCGCAGCGGCGGCATGTGTCTGTGTGATAGTTGGAGCGACAGTTGGAATCAAGCAGATCAACAAAGGAAACAACAAAACATTAGATGCAGCGACTATCGCATCAGCAGCAGATCAGAAAGAGACAACCCAGACACTTATAACAGCGAAAGATTATAAAGAAATTGAAAAATGTATCAAAGAATATAATAAGCAGATGGCACGGGATAACAACAGTATGGCTATCGGACTGTATGAAAGTGCGTCTTCGGCAGATGCAGCAACAGCAGAAAGCAGTAATGTTAGTGATACCGGAGCTTATTCAGATACGAATCTCCGTGAGAACGGCGTGGGGGAAGCCGATATTGTCAAAACCGATGGAAAAAACATTTATACACTGTGTCGGAGTGTTGTGACAATCACAGCTATTGACAATGGGTCCATGGAAAAGCTGGCCTCGATCGAACAGGATGCAGAACGCTATGTAGAAGACATTTATGTACAGGATGATAAATTAGTTCTGTTCGGTACGTTAGGAAGACAAGTCGGAAATTCAGAGGATTCAGAAGCTTATGATGGATATTATGAGAACAATACGTATGTCCAGGTATATGACATCAGTGACCCGTCAAATCCGAAAGAGATCGGTAACATGGAACAGAGCGGAGGATATAATACATCCAGGATTGTTGATGGATATGTCTATGTGCTTAGTCAGTTCCATCCTTACGAAGACAATGTTACAGCAAGAGATCTGTGGTATATTCCGGAAGTGCAGGGAAAATCTATTGAAGCAGAAAATATTTATATGCCACAGGAAGCAGAAGGAAATGAATATACGATCATTACAGCATTTTCATTAGATAATCCATCAGAAAAAACAGACAGTAAGGCTGTTTTTGGTTATTCGGATGTGTGTTATGTAAGCGAAAATAATATTTATATTACAAGTAATTATTATGAAGATTCAGATGTGAGCAGAACATTGATCCGCAAGATTTCTTATACAGATGGAAAGCTTGTTGGTGTTGCGCAGACGAAGATCAAAGGAATGCTGAACGATTCTTTCAGCATTGATGAGTATGAAGGAAACCTTAGATTAGTTACAACAATCGATGAGATTTATTCGAATGATGATATTATGCCATTAAATGAGACGGCAGATAAGACTGAAAAAGCCGTTGCTGAAAATGTTAAGGATGCGGTACCTGGTACAAATTCACTTTATGTACTGAATGACAAACTGGAGATCATTGGCTCCATTCACAATCTGGCAAAGGATGAAACAATCTATTCCGCAAGATTTATGGGAGATACAGGATATTTCGTTACTTACCGTCAGGTGGATCCATTGTTCTCGGTAGACCTTTCAGACCCGGAGAATCCGAAGATTCTTGGAGAGCTTAAGATTCCTGGATTTTCCGAATATCTGCATCCATATGGAGACGGAAAACTGCTTGGCATAGGGATGGATGTAAGTGAAGATGGATTTACAACAGAAGGTGTGAAACTTTCGATGTTTAATGTTACAGATCCATCCAATGTAACAGAGGAAAATAAGTATACAATTGAAGAAAGCTATGGCACAGATGTAGGATACAATTATAAAGGTGTATTTGTAGATGTTCAGAAGAATCTGTTCGGGTTTGTTACCTATCATGATGGAGTGACTTATCAGTTGTATACGTATGATGAGGCAGAAGGATTCAAAGAAGTCATGAGCAGACAGCTGAGCGGATATGAAGGCAGCAGAGGACTGTATATTGGTGACGTATTCTATCTTGTAAGCGGAAATATGATAGAATCTTATTCCATGAATGGATTTGAGAAGATGGATGATATTGTTCTGTAAATCAGCTTTGAAAGGTATGTAAAAATAGAAGATGCTATTCAAGCAAATAAAATAACATCTTTGTTAATGGGAAACATTGTTGAAGGTAGAAAACAATTAATTATTAATGAATCAAAATCATATAAATATACAACATAAAAATAAATCCCCAATTTGGGGATTTATTTTTATGTTATTTATCAATTGAAAATAATTGTGAAAAATTATTTACATAATCATCTTCAGCTAATTTTTGACAAAATACTGAAATACCAATAGTGTGATAACTTCTATTTACAATATTCTCATTATGAGTAGGTGATGAAAACCAATCTTTACATACCTGTGCTGCGCTACTTTGACCTTTTGCAAGATTTTCTGCATCAGTATGTGCATATGGATAAAGATCTGTAATAGCTCTATTTCCATTTGGTCTGGTATGTGAATAAGAATAAGTAATTTCAACAGCTCTTGTATTAGCTGCATCTTGAAGTGGAGTAGTATCTCCTGCTAATGAAAGAAGCGGAATTTCAAATCTTCCTCTCTTCTCATTAATAATTTCAAGAATTTTTTCTCTCATTTCAAGATCAAAGTGTCCAACAACTGTTGTTGTTTTTCCATTTCCAAGATCAATTGTATACTCTTGATCATTAAATTCTTTCTTCTCAGCGCCACATTCACTACATTTATAATAGATATATTGTAAATCTCTACCAGTTTCTGTATATGAATGATTTTCAGGATTTAAATCAAGTTCAATTGTTTTAATATCTCCACAAACTTTACAAGCATAATTTACATGACCATGTGTAGAACATGTTGAATCAACTCTTTCTACTTCTGTATTCATATCATAATCATGAGGAATTAAATCAAATTCATGCTTTTCTGTTTCCTCACATCTTGTACATTGATAAAGGTCATATCCTTTTTCAACACAAGTAGAATCTTTGTGATCTACTTTCTTGCTAAAATCATGTCCAAGCTTTTCAATTGGTGTTTGATAAGAATCTCCACATCTTGTACATGTGTATTCATAATAACCATCTTTTGTACATGTCGCATCAACAGTTTTACTTAACTTATAATCATGTCCAAGTTTTGGAATTTCTGTTTTATAACTATCTTTACAGTTTGCGCAAGCATATACTTCATAACCATCAGAGGTACAAGTCGCATCTACCTTTTTGGACACTTGATAGTTGTGACCTGTCTTTGGAAGTTTCTCCTGATAGGACTTATTACACATAGAGCAGGAGTACTCTTTGTAACCATCAGTAGTACAGGTGGCTTTTACAGTTTTACTTAACTGGTAGTTGTGGTCAACGAGAGCCAATTCCGTCTTTTTTGTTTCGTTACATCTACTGCACTTGTAGAGATCATAACCTTTTACAGTACAAGTAGAATCTTTGTGATCGGTCTTTTTGCTGAAGTCATGTCCGAGCTTCTCCTGAGTAGTTTTAGTATAACTGTCTTTACAGTTTGCGCAAGTATATACTTCATAACCATCAGCGGTACAGGTAGCATCCACATTCTTGGTTACTTGATAGTTATGTCCAATCTTTGGCAAAACCACCTGATGCGTTTCTCCACATTTGGAACAAGTATATTCTTTGTAACCATCAGTTGTGCAGGCTGCGTCTACTGTTTTCGTAAGTTTTACAGTTTCGCCGCCATTCGGATATCCGCAAGTCAGTTCACCGGACTCTGCAAGATGATACCACAGATCACCAATTGTGACCCATCCCGTCTCCATATAACCGTTTGCATTAAAGTGATACCATTTAGAATTGATTTCTTCCCATTTGTCTGTTGGATAGGAACCATCTGCATTTTGATACCACCAGCCAGTGTTGTCTTTCTGCCAATTTCCGGTTGTCTGTGTCTTCCCTGGAATGTAGATTCCATTCGCATCCACATAATAGACGCCACCGTCTACCCATTCATTTGTTGCCATTGCTCCACTGGAGTTAAGATAGTACCAGGTATTTCCAAGCTGTAACCAACCGGTTTGCATATAGCCATTCCAATCAAAATGATACCAGCTTCCGTTAATCATCTGCCATTGGTTCCTTGGATAGCTTCCGTCTGCGTTCTGATACCACCAGCCAGTGCTATCCTTTTTCCATCCTTTAGTTGTCTGTGTCTTCCCTGGAATGTAGATTCCATTCGCATCTACATAATAGACGCCACCGTCTACCCATTCATTTGTTGCCATTGCTCCACTGGATTTCAGATAATACCAAACATTACCGCTTTGCAGCCATCCGGTTCTCATGTCTCCACCGGCATTCAGATAATACCAGTCTCTACCAATTTTCTGCCAGCCAGTCTGCATTGCTCCACTGGAGCTAAGATAGTACCAGGTATTTCCAAGCTGTAACCAACCAGTCTGCATATAGCCGTTCCAATCAAAATGATACCAGCTTCCGTTGATCATCTGCCACTGGTTTCTTGGATAGCTTCCGTCTGCATTCTGATACCACCAGCCGGTGCTGTTTTTTATCCACTGTGCCTGTGCCTGCGCGTATACGGCAATCTCATTTTCTCTTGTCTGAAGATCTGTGGTCTGAACTACAGAATTCTCACTTTGAACTTCATTCTGTACTTCGGCTACATCTTCTGCTAAGACTGCCAAAGGCGATTGGATAGATAGTGTAACACAAGTCAGTACAGCAAGCCCCCTTTTTAAATACTTTTTCATATTCCCTTCCTTTCACACTTTTAATAAATTCAAGTTATGCATTTATTATATCAAAATCTATGAAGTGTTTGTAGTATTATTTGAATCATTTTAAGAGAAATACCTGAAAAACCTTGATTTTTTAAGAAGATTTGTGTATTTTGGAAAAAGAGTGACATAAGACTTTGTTAGAACAAGAGAAGATGAATATTATAGAAAAGGGGTTAGAAATTATGAGTTCCAGAAATAAAGGAATTTGCTTTATTATATTGTCGGCATTTTCATTTGCGTTAATGGGTGCCTGTGTCAGGCTTGCGGGGGATGTGCCGTCCATACAGAAAAGCTTTTTCCGAAATCTGGTTGCATTCTTTGTTGCACTTATAATGATTGTGCGAAGTGGTGACGGATTTGAAATCAAGAAGGGAAACTTAGGTTATATGGTTTTGCGTGCAACATTTGGCACGCTGGGAATCCTTTGTAATTTTTATGCAGTAGATCATCTGGTACTTTCAGATGCATCTATGCTGAACAAAATGTCTCCGTTTTTTGTTATTTTATTTTCGTTTCTTCTGTTGAAAGAGAAATTAAAACCGGCGCAGGCAATTGCAATTTTTGTTGCATTTATCGGAAGCCTGTTTATCATTAAGCCAACCTTTACAAATATGGAACTCTTTCCGTCAGTGATCGGTCTATGTGGGGGAATCGGTGCCGGTATTGCGTATGCAATGGTAAGGATTCTTGGTCAGAGAGGTCAGAAAGGAAGCTCTGTTGTTCTGTTTTTCTCAGGGTTTTCCTGCATCGTGACACTTCCGTATCTGTTATTTAATTTCCATCCAATGACAGGAGCGCAGATTCTGGCACTGTTTGGTGCCGGACTTGCGGCAGCAGGAGGACAATTTGGAATTACCGCAGCATATTATCATGCACCTGCGAAAGAGATATCAATCTATGATTATTCTCAGATTATTTTCTCTACGATTCTCGGATATTTTCTTTTCGGACAGGTTCCGGACAAGTACAGTGTGCTTGGATATGTGATCATTCTCACAATGGCGGCATGGATGTTCTTCTATAATAAAAGACCGGAAGAAAAAGAATAGAAACTGTTTGAAGCCAAATATATTTCAGATGAAAAGGATTATAAAATCATGGATTTTGCAAGACTTGAGAAAAATATTATAGATGTAATAAAGGAAGAACAGGCGAAGCTGGGCTACCGTAAGGAGAAGATTCGTCTGTATTATCCGCTGAGTTCTCTGAATCATTTCTTTCAGTTAGATGTGGATGAGACAGGAATGCAGGAAAAATTGAGCCGGTTTTCTGAGTATGAAGAAGGGAAGCTTGGAAGTGTTGAAGTGACAAATAAGGGGGAGCGGTTCTGTTTTCATATTCCGGAGGAAGGTGCAGAATATGTACACAATAATATGAAAGAGAATGAATTCATCAAAGACCTGATTGGGTTGATCTCTCATCATGGCTGCAAGATGCAAGATATCTTTGAACTGTTCCGTCAGCATTCGGATCAGATTACGATCGAAGAGATGCACAGCGATGAATTTGATTATATGATCTGCTTTGAAAACGATCCGGAGGATACTTACCGGTATTGCTTTAAAGATGAAGGATGCCATATCATTTACCATAGATTCCTGCCGGAAGATTATGAAGAATTTAGATTTGGAAAATAACTGTCAGGTCAGACAAAAAGGAGAAAAAAGTGAAGCTTACAATACTTGGAACAGGAAATGCAACCGTTACGGAGTGTTATAACACATGCTTTGTGATCAGTGATGACGACCGTCATTTTATGGTAGACGGTGGTGGCGGAAATACGATTCTTCATCAGTTAAAAGCAGCAGGACTTAACTGGATGGATATGAGAGATATTTTTGTGACACACAAGCATATCGACCATCTTCTTGGAATTATCTGGATGATGCGTATGATTCTTCAGAATATGAATAGAGGAAAATACGAAGGAGAAGCTACAATTTACGGACACGAAGAAGTAATCCGTATTCTGAAAGAGATGGCAGGTGAAGTTCTTTCGGCGAAGGAGATGAAATATATAGATGATCGTCTTCACATGGTCGTAGTAGAAGATGGAGAAGAACGTGAGATTATTGGAAAGAAAGTAACATTTTTCGATATTCATTCTACAAAGGCAAAACAGTTTGGATTTTGTATGCAGTTAGATGAGGATGAGAAACTGACCTGTTGCGGAGATGAGCCGTACAATGAACTGGAGCAGAAATATGCTGAGAACAGTACATGGCTCTTGCATGAGGCATTCTGTCTCTACGGACAGGCGGATGAATTCAAGCCATATGAGAAGCATCACTCCACAGTAAAAGATGCATGTGAGATGGCATCAGACCTGAATGTGGAGAATCTGATTCTGTATCATACAGAAGATAAGAATATTGAACACAGACAGGAGTTGTATCTGGAAGAAGGCAAAGTTTATTATGATGGAAATCTGTTTGTGCCGGATGATCTAGATGTGATAGAACTATAAGAAATTTAATCCCACAGCAAGTTTGTTATATGCTATACTTTGTTTATAATCAGGTTGAATTGATAAATTCAGGGAGAGGTGAAGGAGAATGCTTGAGTTAGTAACAGGAGGCAGCGGAAGCGGAAAATCAGCTTATGCGGAAAGCCGGATCTGTGAATGGAACAGGCAGGATCCGAAGCCTCTCTTTTATATTGCAACCATGTATCCTTATGGGGAAGAGACAGAAAAGAAGATTGAGAGACATCGGATGCTTCGTAAAGGGAAAGGATTTGAGACATTAGAGTGGTATACAGGACTTAAGCTACATTTGGAAGAGGGATCATTACAAGGCTCAGATGTGCTTCTCGAATGTATGTCGAATCTCGTGGCAAATGAAATGTATATGGAATCCGGTGCAGGATGTCATGCAGATCAAGCCATTCTGGAAGGGATCCGAGAATTGAATCAACAGTGTTCGAATCTGGTGATCGTGACAAATGAAGTGTTTTCCGAATCGGTTCCGGATTCGCCGGAGATGAAAGAATACAAAAGGATTCTTGGCAGGATCAACTGTGAAATTGCAGCGATGGCAGATCAGGTGACAGAAGTTATTTATGGAATTACACAGCAGAAAAAGAAACCGGATACGCTAGTCAATAGAACAGAAAAACCTGGCGTGGAGAGTAACAAATCAGGAGAGTCGGTGATGTGTCAGAAAGAAAATAGAGCTCATATAATTATAGGTGGTGCATTTCAGGGAAAAACACAGTATGCAACGAAAATTTATCCGGGACTTGGGCTGACAGACGGATTCAATTGTCCGCTGGATGAGATTGAAAATTGTGTGGCAATCAATAAATTCAATTCTTTTACAAGACGCTGGCTTTCAGAAGGAAGAACAAAGAAAGAACTGCTGAAGATACTTGAGAAGAATGAAAATCTACAATTACTAATTAGTGACGAAATCGGATATGGTCTTGTACCCGTTGATGATTTTGAAAGAGAATACAGGGAATTTCACGGGCGTGTCATGACGGAACTTGCAGAACAGGCAGATTGTGTAGAACGTGTTGTGTGTGGGATTCCGCAGAGAATAAAGTGAAAGGAAATTAGGGATGCTTTCAGAGATAGAACAGGTACTTCCTTCTGAAATAGAGAAGAGAAGTTTTGAGATTATAACAGAAGAATTAAAAGAGATGGGAAAGATTCTCTGTCCGGAGACAGAACTGATCGTGAAACGCTGTATTCACACAAGCGCTGATTTTGAGTATGCGGACAGTCTTGTTTTTACAGAAGGTGTTGTGGAGAAAGCAAAGGATGCTATCCGCAGAGGTGTGCCGATTATCACAGATACACAGATGGGAAAAGCAGGAATTAATAAGAAACGTCTGGCAGAGTATGGCAGTGAAGTGCTTTGTTTTATGTCGGATGAAGATGTGGCAGAGATGGCGAAAAAGAATGGCACAACAAGAGCGGTGGCAAGTATGGATAAGGCTGCTGCACTGGGAAGAGAGGCTATCTTTGCAGTTGGAAATGCACCGACAGCCTTGGTACGGCTTTATGAGTTGATCAAAGAAGGAAAGATTAATCCGGAATTAATCATTGCAGTTCCGGTAGGGTTTGTAAATGTCGTGCAGTCAAAGGAACTGATCTTAAGTCTAGAAGATACACCATCGATCGTGGCACGGGGAAGAAAAGGTGGAAGCAATATTGCCGCATGTATTTGCAATGCTTTATTATATCAGATGTAAAACAGATGCAAAAAAACTTTGTTAGAACTTGTTAGAAAGATAGAATAGTGGTATTATAAGACTGTTTGATTAGAAAAAAGAATAGAGAGGGAACAAAACGTGACCTATAAAGAAGCAAGGGTATATTTGGACGAGATGTCGAAATACGGAAGTGTACTTGGCTTAGATACGATTCGAGGTCTGTTGCGTGAGCTTGGGAATCCACAGGATGACTTAAAGTTTATACACATTGCAGGAACGAATGGCAAGGGATCTGTGCTTGCATACACTTCAACAATATTAAGTGAGGCAGGATACAGAACCGGGCGCTATGTCTCACCGACAGTAATCTCTTATCTGGAGCGGATTCAGATTGACGGAACATGGATTCCGGAAGATGAATTTGCAGAATTGACAGAGAATGTAAAAGAAGCTATTGCCCGGATGGAGGCGGTCGGAGAGGAATCTCCGACAGTCTTTGAAGCAGAAACGGCAATAGCTTTTCTGTATTTTAAGAAGAAAAAATGTGATCTGGTCGTACTGGAGTCCGGTCTGGGAGGAATTCTGGATGCGACGAACATCATCGGAGCACCGGTGTGTGCAGCATTTGCAACGATCAGTGTGGATCATCTTGGTGTGATCGGAGATTCGTTGGAAGAGATTGCGCAGAACAAGGCTGGAATCATTAAGCCGGGATGTGCAGTAGTATCTGCGAAGCAGAAAGAAAATGTCCGGGAGATTCTGAAAAAAACTGCAGAAGAAAAAGGATGTCCTTTCACAGAAGCGCAGCCTGAACAGATGATGATTTTTGAAGATTCCTACCACGGAATTACATTTTCTTATAAAGAATATGAAAAGATGCATAGTCCGCTTGCAGGCCAGTGCCAGAGAGAGAATCTTGCAACAGCGCTCGAAGTTATCCGCTGTCTGAACAGATTGGGGTATCGAATTACAGAAGCGCAGGTGCGAGAGGGGCTTTCAAAGACGAGATGGACAGGACGATTTACCTGCCTGTCAGAGTCCCCGTTATTTTTCGTAGACGGAGCGCATAATGAAGACGCAGCATTAAAGCTGAAAGTGACGGTAGAACGTTATTTTTCGGATTATAAGAAAATCTTTATCATGGGAGTCTTTAAAGATAAAGAATATGAGAAAATCACATCTATTCTTTGCCCGTTGGCAGAAAGTATATATACTGTTAGTCTTCCAAATAAGGAGAGGACGCTTCCGGCAGAAAAGCTGGCAGAAGTAGTGAAGAAACATTGTCAGAAAGTGAAAGCTGAACAGACCATCCGAACAGCTGTTGAGGATGCAAGTAAAGAGGCAATGACCCAAGGCAAGGATATTGCGCAGAAAACTGTGATTCTTGCATGCGGATCCCTGTCTTATCTTGGGGAGGTTCAGCGGATCGTGTTGAATAACCGGCAGTGAGATATAGGAGAGAAATATAAAATGATAGATCATGAAAAAGTAGAACAGGCAGTCCGTCTTTTGTTGGAAGGAATCGGTGAAGATGTGAACCGCGAAGGTCTTATAGATACACCTGACAGGATCGCCAGAATGTATGAAGAGATATATGGTGGAATGGAAGAAGATGCGGGAGTTCATCTTATGAAGACATTTACGGTAGAAAGCAGTGAGATGGTGATAGAGAAAGATATTACATTCTATTCAACCTGTGAGCATCATTTACTGCCTTTTTATGGAAAAGCCCATATTGCCTATATTCCGGATGGTAAGGTGGTAGGACTGAGTAAGCTGGCGCGTACGGTAGAAGTATTTGCAAGAAGACTTCAGCTCCAGGAGCAGCTGACAGGACAGATTGCAGACGCATTGATGGAGTATATGCAGCCGAAGGGAGCTCTCGTTATGGTGGAAGCAGAGCATATGTGTATGACAATGCGCGGAATCAAGAAACCGGGAAGTCAGACAGTTACATTGGCACGGAGAGGTGTGTTTGAGACAGACCCGACATTAGAAGAAAGATTCTTCCGTATGCTTGGAAGATAAAGAATACGTAAAGGAAAAGAAGTGAACAGACTTGAAACAGGAAAATATGTATCGGTTAAATGAAGTGGTCCATCACTGGATCTATCAGGATTATTATGGAAGAATCAAGCGGTTAGAGAAGGAGCGTATCTTTTGCTGTCATCAGATGCCACATTTTCTGGATGTAGCAAGGATCGCATATATTAAAAATCTGGAAGAGAACCTTGGGTTTGAGAAAGATGTGATCTATACGGCAGCAGTACTTCATGACATTGGAAAATCATTTCAATATAAATGGACAATTCCGCATGAAGTAGCTGGAGAAAAGATTGCAAAAGAGATTTTAACAACATTACCTGAAGATGCACAGTTTACAGAAGAGGAACAGCAGCAGATTCTTCTGGCTATCCGTGGTCATCGCAGAAAACATGAGGGAATGGAACCAATTGAGGAATTGTTTTATGATAGTGATAAACGCTCGCGTATGTGCCATTCCTGTCCGGCACAGAAACAGTGTAACTGGACGGAAGAAGAGAAGAATATGGAGATAGAGATATGAGAATTGGCGGAAAAGAATTTGACCTGAAGAAAAATACCTATATCATGGGAATTCTGAATGTAACACCGGATTCCTTTTCTGACGGAGGAAGATACGACGGATTGGATCGTGCAATCGAACATGCGAAGCAGATGATTCAGGAAGGTGTGGACATCATTGATGTCGGTGGAGAATCAACTCGTCCGGGACATGTACAGATTACAGAAGAGGAAGAAATTGCGCGTGTTGTTCCAGTAATCCGAAAACTCAAAGAAGAATTTGATATTCCGGTATCGATTGATACTTATAAAAGTGCAGTTGCAGCAGCGGCAATTGAAGCAGGTGCGGATCTTGTGAATGATATCTGGGGATTAAAATACGATTCTAAGATGGCAGGATTGATAGCAAAAACAGGAGTAGCGTGTTGTCTGATGCATAATCGTGAGAATACAGATTATCAGAATTTCCTTGCAGACTTTATGGATGACATGAAAGAATGTGTGAAGATTGCGAAGGACGCGGGGATTGCAGATGATAGGATCATTCTTGATCCAGGCGTTGGATTTGGCAAGACATACGAGATGAATCTCGAAATTATTGATAAACTTGAAATAATGAAAGAACTTGGATATCCGGTACTTCTTGGAACTTCAAGAAAATCAGTGATCGGTCTGACACTGGATCTTCCGGTAGAAGAACGTGAAGAGGGAACGATGGTTACAACAGTTTACGGAGTGCAGAAGGGTTGTGCATTTGTCCGTGTTCATGATGTGGAGAAGAATAAGAGAGCAATCCGTATGACAAGAGCATTAATGAGAGAACATGAGGTATAGGGGACAGATGCAGAAGAAGTTCGATGAAATCAGAATTGAAGATTTGGAAGTGTTTGCAAATCATGGTGTGTTTCCGGAGGAAAATACGTTAGGACAGAAGTTTGTTGTCTCAGCAGTGCTTTTTACAGATACCAGGATGGCGGGAAAAACAGATGATCTGACAGCGTCCATCCACTACGGAGAAGTTAGTGCATTTATTACTGAGTTTTTACAGAAAAATACCTATCAGTTATTAGAACGTGCAGCGGAAGAACTGGCTGAAGCGTTGCTTCTTGAGTGGGACAGAATAGAAAAAATATCTATAGAGATCAAGAAACCATGGGCGCCTGTAAGACTTCCGTTAAAAACAGTCAGCGTGAAGATAGAGCGTGGCTGGCACACAGTATACATTGCGTTAGGATCTAACATTGGGGACAGTAAGATGTATCTGGATAATGCAGTAAAGGCATTGAATGAACTTCCGACAAGTAAAGTTGAGGTCGTATCTGAATATCTTGTGACACCTCCCTACGGAGTGACAGATCAGCCGGATTTCCTGAACGGCTGTCTGAAACTTCGCACGCTGCTTTATCCATATGAGCTTTTAGCTGAATTGAACAGAATCGAGAAAGAAGCAGGAAGAGAGCGGATCATTCACTGGGGACCAAGAACATTAGATCTGGATATTATTTTTTATGACGATCTCGTTCTTGAAGAAGTAGATCTGTGTATTCCGCATGTAGAGATGCACAAGAGAAAATTTGTGCTGGAGCCGTTGGGAGAGATCGCTCCGTATAAGCGTCATCCGATCAATGGAAAAAGAGTTTGTGAGATGCTTGCTGAATTGAATGAAAATGAGAATTAATCGAATTATTAAAAAGGCTTATTACCAGTTATCATAAAAGGTGATAAGCCTTTTGGATGTAAAGTGTGAAGAAATATGTTACAATAACCGAGGTTATAAAAAGGACCTAGAGGGAAAGGAGAGGGCGAAATGTTAGAAAAAATATTTAAGCTTTCTGAAAACAAAACAGATGTAAAAACTGAAATTCTTGCCGGAATTACGACATTCATGACTATGGCGTATATCCTGGCGGTGAATCCGAGTATCCTGTCAGCAGCAGGAATGGATTCAGGTGCAGTATTTACTGCAACAGCATTAGCTGCATTTATAGGAACACTTCTCATGGCTGCACTTGCGAATTATCCATTTGCACTGGCACCGGGAATGGGACTGAATGCATACTTTGCCTATACAGTTGTTATCGGTATGGGATACAGTTGGGAATATGCATTGACTGCAGTATTTGCAGAAGGTATTATCTTTATCTTTCTGTCTGTAACAAATGTACGTGAGGCAATCTTTAATGCAATTCCGAAGAATCTGAAATCTGCAGTTAGTGTAGGAATCGGATTATTTATCGCATTTGTAGGTCTCCAGAATGCACATATCGTTATGGGTGGTGCTACATTAGTTGAATTGTTCTCTTTAGATGGATATAATCAGCTGAATGGTGTGAGTGCAACAATGAACGATATCGGAATCACAGTTATTCTTGCGCTTGTTGGAATTTTGATCACTGGAATTCTTGTAATCAAGAATGTGAAAGGAAATATTCTTTGGGGTATTTTGATCACATGGGCAATCGGTATTGTTTGTCAGTTCGCAGGAATTTATGTTCCGAATGCAGAAGTTGGATGCTTCAGCCTGCTTCCGGATTTCAGTCACGGATTATCTATTCCAAGTATTACACCGATTTTCTGTAAACTTCAGTTTAAGGGAATCTTTACTTTGGACTTTGTTGTAATCCTTTGTGCGTTCTTATTTGTCGATCTGTTTGATACGATCGGAACACTTGTAGGAGTTTCTTCAAAGGCAGGAATGCTTGACGAAGAAGGAAAACTTCCAAAGATCAAAGGAGCGCTTCTTGCAGATGCACTTGCAACAACAGCGGGAGCTGTTCTTGGAACATCAACAACTACAACATTCGTAGAGAGTGCTTCAGGAGTATCTGAGGGAGGAAGAACAGGTCTTACAGCAGTGACAACAGCAATCCTGTTTGGTCTTGCATTGTTCCTGTCACCAATTTTCCTTGCAATTCCGGCATTTGCTACAGCACCGGCACTGATCATTGTAGGACTCTATATGCTGACTAACATCACAAACATTGATTTCAATGATTTGTCAGAAGCAATTCCTTGCTATGTATGTATCATTGCAATGCCATTCTTCTATAGTATTTCAGAAGGAATCTCAATGGGAATCATCACATATGTGGTTCTGAATCTGTTAACAGGAAAAGCAAAAGAGAAGAAACTAAGTCTTCTGATGTATATTTTAGCAATTCTGTTTGTTTTGAAATATGCATTCCTGTAAATGGGATTGAATGACGTCAGAAAGATATCAAAATAAAAATAGAAAAAATCAAGAGCTGGACAGAAGTATATTGAAAACTTCTGTTCAGCTCTTTGTGGTTGAAAAATGTCTGAGCAACTCTTTTAGAGCAGTTGCTCAAAGGTGTCATAAAATGTTGGGTAAGACACATCTACGCATTTACTGTCAAGAATCTTTGTAGTACCTTCTGCAACAAGTGCAGCAATACTGAATGCCATTGCAATTCTGTGGTCTAACAAAGTATGAATAGAAGCACCATGAAGAGGTCTTCCGCCATTGATGATCATTCCGTCTTCAGTAGGTGTTACATCACAGCCCATTGCTTTCAGATTATCTGTTACAGTCTCAATACGATCTGTTTCCTTGACTTTCAGTTCAGCAGCATCTTTGATTACGGTTGTTCCTTCTGCTACAGCTGCCATGACCGCAATAACCGGAATCTCATCGATCAAAGTTGGGATGATGTCCCCTTCGATTGTAGTTCCATGCAGTCTACTTGTGCGGACAAGAACATCTGCAATTCTTTCCCCACCTTCTGTACGTTCGTTAAGGAGGGTGATATCACCACCCATATCTTCACATACTCTCAAGATTCCTGCACGTGTCGGGTTGATTCCTACATTTTCTACAAGAATTTCAGAATCAGGGACGATCAGTCCGGCAGCAATGAAATAAGCAGCGGAAGAGATGTCTCCCGGAACTGTGATTTTCTGTCCGTAAAGTTCTTCACAAGGACGGATGATAGCGGTTGCTTTGGAAGAACCAATCTCAAAAGTAGAGCGGATATTTGCACCGAATTCTTTCAGCATTAATTCTGTATGGTTTCTGGAAAGACTCGGTTCTGTGACAGAGGTCTCTCCATCTGCGTAAAGACCGGCGAGCAGCAGACAAGATTTTACCTGCGCACTGGCAACCGGCGAATCATAATGGATTCCATGAAGCTGCGCAGGGGTAATATAAAGCGGGGCACATCCATTGCGGAGAATACTGGAAATATGTGCGCCCATCTGTGTCAATGGTTCAATGATTCTTTTCATTGGGCGGGAGTTCAGTGATTCATCTCCGGATAATTTAGAATCAAACGGCTGTCCGGCAAGAATACCGGAGATCAGTCTCGTTGTTGTTCCACTGTTTCCCACATCAAGGATCTTCTCCGGAGCACTCAGTCCATGCAATCCCTTTCCGTGTACGATAACGGAAGAATAATCGCTCTCAACTTCAATCTCAATACCAAGCTCTCTGAAACAACGGATAGTCGCGAGACAGTCGGCACCAGAGAGAAAGTTGTGGATCTGCGTTGTTCCGTTTGCAATCGAGCCGAACATAATGCAGCGGTGGGAGATGGATTTGTCTCCCGGTATTGTAACTTTTCCTTTTAATCCTGTAATATTACATAATTCCATAATCTTATTCCTCATTTCTGCTATCAGACTTCATAGATGACATAGCGGTATTTCTGCAAAAGTACAGAAGCTCTGTTTGCAGAATCTTCATCATAAAATTCAATACGAAGAACTCCTTCCTCGAATTCACGGTTGTGGATGATTCCGATATTCTTGATACTGATGTTATTACTTGCAAGAATTGTGGCAATCGTAGCAATTCCACCTGTTTCATCGATGATATCACAATAAAGTGCAAACTGCTTTTTGATCGGTCCTGCAGATCCGTTCGGCATGGAGTTCCTGTAATCTTTGGAATTCTCAAACAGAGCGTACAGGGCAGGTTCATTTCCTTCATCCACAAGATCCTTTGCATGTGAAAGAGCTTCAATATATTCACCTAAGATCTGGGAGATGTTCTCACTGTTTTTCAGACAGATCTGCTGCCACATGACCGGGGAGGAAGAAGCAATTCTCGTAATATCTTTAAATCCCCCTGCGGCCAACGATTTCATCATCCCTTCCTTCGAATCCGTATCATGTACAAAATTCACAAGTGTGGATGCAATAATATGCGGCAGGTGGCTGATCGTTCCGGTAATATGATCATGCTCGTAGTAATCCAAAATAACAGGAAGAGCTTTTAATGATGAAACAAAGTCTTTGTAAGCATCCACTTTTTCTTCCGCTACTTTAGCAGAAGGAGTCAGGATATAGTATGCATTTTCAATCAAATGAGCTTTGGAATTCATAAATCCGCTCTTCTCAGAACCAGCCATCGGATGTCCGCCAATGAAATTCGCTTCCATTCCCAGACGGATCACCTCTTCGTGGATGGAAGTCTTCACGCTTCCGACATCTGTGAGAATACAGTTTTCATCCAGGAGATCTTTCAGCTGGGAAAGATAGGCTGCATTGTAAGTGACCGGTGCACAGAGGAAAATGTAGTTACATCCCCTGAAATTGTCATCAATGGATGAACAGGAAGTATGAATCGTGCCTTCCTGAATTGCCAGTGCAAGGGATTCTTTATTTTTATCGAATGCGATGATGTCGTAATCCGGATAATACTGGCGGATTGCCTTCGCAATAGATCCGCCGATAAGTCCAAGTCCGATAAATCCAATTTTTTTAGCATTCATAGTTGTAAAATCCTTTCTGTTGTTGTGCAAAACATATCTTACTGTTCAGAAATCTTAAATCAGTAAGAAACATATATTCGTATTTTAACACTTTGCTCTGTAAAAGTAAATTATTATTCACAAATGCCTCTGGTTCTAATCTTTGACCAGATAACTTTGTGGATAAAAGTTAAAATTGTATAAATTGTAAAAAATAGTTGTAATTAATCTGAATATTTAGTACAATATACCCATGGTATGTATATCGACGACAGAAAATGATGTGCATAATAGCTACATAACAAGGAGGCAGCAGTATGAAGGTTTACAGAACAGACGAAATCAGAAATGTGGTATTACTTGGTCATGGTGGAAGCGGAAAGACAAGTCTTGCAGAGGCGATGCTCTACGTATCAGGTGCAACGAATCGTATGGGAAAGATTTCCGAATCCAATACGGTGAGCGATTTTGATAAAGAGGAGCAGAAACGTGGATTTTCAATCAGTACAAGTCTGGTACCGATCGAGTGGGAGAAAGCGAAGATCAATATTCTTGACACACCGGGATATTTTGATTTTGTCGGAGAAGTAGAAGAGGCAGTCAGTGCAGCAGATGCAGCGGTTATCGTAGTATCTGGTAAGGCAGGAGTACAGGTTGGAACGGAAAAAGCATGGGAGCTTTGTGACAAATATAATCTGCCGAGAATGATCTATGTGACAGAGATGGATGTGGATGATGCAAGTTTCCGTCAGGTAGTAGCAGATCTGACAGAGAGATATGGAAAGAAAATCGCACCACATTTCCAGCCAATCCGTGAGAACGAGAAACTTGTAGGATACATTAATATTATTAAGAATGCCGGAAGAAGATATACAGGCATTGGACAGAGAGAAGAGTGCGAGATTCCGGATTACTGTATGCCGAACCTTGAGATTTTGAGAGATTCTCTTATGGAAGCTGTAGCAGAGACAAGTGAAGAGTTTATGGAGCGCTATTTTAATGGTGAGGAATTCTCTGTAGAAGAGATCCGTGCAGCCATGAGAACAGAAGTAATGGATGGAGATATCGTACCGGTTGCGATGGGATCCAATGTCCAGGCACAGGGAGTAGCCAACCTGCTTTCAGATATTGTTCGTTTCTTCCCGAGTCCGGATAAGAGAACCTGTGCAGGAATCAACCGCAGAACAAACGAGATCTTTGAAGCGAATTATGATTTCGCAAAAGCAAAATCAGCGTATGTATTTAAGACAATGGTGGATCCATTTATTGGAAAATACTCTTTTGTAAAGGTATGCTCCGGAGTACTTAAAGGAGATGATGTACTTTATAATGCAGACACAGACGCAGAAGAGAAACCAGGTAAACTTTATACCATGTGCGGAAGTAAGCCGAGCGAAGTGACAGAGCTTTTTGCAGGTGATATCGGAGCAATCGGTAAACTGACAAATACAAGAACAGGAGATACTCTTTCCGTAAAGGGAACACCGGTATCTTACGCAAAGACAGATTATTCTGTACCATATACATATATGAAGTATCGCGTAAAGAATAAAGGCGATGAAGATAAGGTATCACAGGCTCTTGCAAGAATGACAGCAGAAGATGTTACATTGAAAGCTGTGAATGACAGTGAGAACAGACAGTCTCTTCTTTATGGAATGGGTGAGCAGCACCTTGAGATCGTAGCAAGTAAACTGGCGGCAAGATATAAAGTAGAGATCACACTGGAGACACCAAAAGTTGCATTTCGTGAGACAATCCGTAAGAATTCTGACGTTGATTCCAAGTATAAGAAACAGAGCGGCGGACATGGACAGTACGGACATGTTAAGATGAAATTCGAACCATCAGGAGATCTCGAAACTCCATTTGTATTCGAAGAATGTGTTGTTGGAGGAGCAGTTCCGAAGAACTATTTCCCGGCGGTAGAGAAAGGTCTGCAGGAATCTGTAGTGAAAGGACCTCTTGCCGGATATCCGGTAGTTGGTGTGAAAGCTACTTTATACGACGGATCCTATCATCCGGTAGACTCTTCAGAGATGGCATTTAAGACAGCTACGATCCAGGCATTCAAGAAAGGATTCATGGAGGCATCTCCGGTACTTCTTGAACCAATCGCATCCCTGAAAGTTACAGTTCCTGATGATTACACAGGAGATATCATGGGAGACCTGAACAAACGCAGAGGACGTGTGCTTGGCATGATACCGGTAGCCGGAGGGAAGCAGGTTATTGAAGCAGATATTCCAATGACAGGACTGTTTGGCTATTGCACAACACTTCGCTCCATGACAGGTGGAAGAGGATCTTACGAATATACATTTGCAAGATATGAGCAGGCTCCATCTGATGTACAGGAGAAAGAAATTGCTGCAAGAGCAGAAGAAGCATAATTAAAGATTCAGGCAATATAAAGAGTGTGTTATCCGGCTGATAAAAAGGAGTGGATAGCACGCTCTTATTGCTTGTTTTAGAAAAAACGGTAACATTGTATTTCACAAAAAAATCACAAGTTTGCGAATATGGTTGTACTTTCAAAACAAAGGTGCTATAATTCATCTGCCTGTCTACATTGGATAGGTATGTTATTGTTTATGAAATCCTGTGAACAGTGACATAAAGTGACTGTGTAGAGCAGTTATAACATTATTATAATAATATGAGGGATAGAAAATGAGGATTATTATTATCGGTGACGGAAAGGTTGGTTACAAGCTTGCCAAGCAACTTTCCGCCGAGAAATACGACATTGTAATGATTGACAGTAATGAGAATAAGTTGAGATTTGCTATGGATCGTCTGGATATCGCCTGCGTGACGGGAGATGGCGCAGACGCAGAAGTACTTAAACAGGCAGATGTGGCGCATGCTGATCTGGTGATTGCCTGTACATCAGCAGATGAATGCAATATGTTAAGCTGTCTGATCGCCAGAAAATTAGGTGCAAGACATACGATTGCCCGTGTGCGTAATCCGATTTATTATCGTCAGATCGGACTTCTGAAAGAAGATCTGCATCTTAGCATGGCTGTAAACCCGGAACTTATCGTGGCAGATGAGATTAGCAGACTTCTGCTCTTCCCGGATGCGAGTCAGGTGGAGACTTTTGTAAAGGGACGTGTAGAATTGATTGAATTACCGGTTGCGGAGGGAAGTAGCCTGGCAGGGTTAAGCCTTGCGGAAATGTATAACCGGTTCCAGATCCGTCTGCTTGTCTGTGCAGTGGAACACGGAGATGAAGTTCGGATTCCGGATGGAGAATACAGGATGCGTGCAGGAGACCGTCTGCATATTGCGGCATCTCATAAAGATTTAGAGGCATTTTTTAAAGCAAATGGAAAGCGTAAGGACAAAATCAAAAAAGTCATTATTTGTGGAGCCGGAAGAGTTGGTTACTATCTTGCACTTCAGCTTAGCACACTTGGTATGCAGGTGAAGATTATAGAACAGAATCGCCAAAGATGTGAAGAACTTTGCGAATTACTTCCAAAAGCAACCATCATTAATGGAGATGCAACAGATCACGACCTTCTTGTAGAAGAAGGGATTGATGAAGCGGATGCATTTGTTGCCCTGACAGGGATGGATGAAGAGAACATTATACTTTCTCTTTTTGCAAAGAGTCAGAATGTGGACAAAATTGTTACGAAAGTCAATGAAGACAGACGCGCACGTATGGTAGAAGACTTTGGAATTGATAGTATTGTTTCTGTTAAAACAGCTACAGCAGACGCAATCATGAGTTATGTCAGAGCGCGTAAAAACTCTCAGGGAAGTGCGAATGTTGAGACAATGTATCAATTGGTTGATGACAAAGTTGAAGCACTGGAATTTATTGTTAAGGCTGAGACAAATTATACAGGAATTCCATTGAAGAATCTCTCGTTGAAACCGAATAATCTGATTGCATGTATTGCAAGAAAACGTCAGATCATTCTTCCGAGCGGAGAGGATTGTATTCAGGTAGGAGATAATGTGATCATTATCACGATGGAAAAACGGATTGAAGATATTAAAGATATTTTAATGTAGGTGCAGCGCGATGAATAAGAAGATGATAGTATATATTTTGGGGAAAATGATGGGAGTCGAAGGATTACTTCTTCTGATCCCAGCGTTGGTTTCCCTTATATATCATGAAAAAAGCGTAATTTCTTTTCTGATTGTAGCAGCAATCCTGCTCGCAATTTATATGGTGTTTGGAAGGAAACTTCCGGCTTCAAAGCAGATTTACGGAAAAGAAGGTTTTGTTATTGTTGGGCTTGCATGGATTTTATGGTCCGCATTCGGAGCACTTCCGTTTGTAATTTCGGGAAGTATTCCACATTATATTGATGCGCTTTTTGAGACGATTTCCGGTTTTACAACAACCGGATCTACAATCCTGGTAGATATCGAGGCTCTGCCAATGGGAATTTCCTTCTGGCGAAGCTTTACACACTGGATCGGTGGTATGGGAGTACTTGTATTTGTTATGATGATCACATCTTTGGATGATGAGAATGCAATGCCGCTCATGCGTGCGGAAGTACCGGGACCGGAGGCAGATAAGCTTGTACCAAAGGCAAGACATACGGCACGGATTTTGTATGGAATGTACTTTGTACTGACAGCAGCAGAAGTGGTTTTCCTGCTCTTTGGCGGAATGAACCTGTATGATGCACTTTTACATGCATTCAGTACTGCCGGAACGGGAGGATTTTCTAATAGAGCTGCAAGCGTCAGCTTCTACGACAGTGCATATATTGATGGTGTGATCACAGTATTTATGATTTTGTTTGGAATTAACTTTAACTTGTACTTTTTCATATTGCTCAAAGACTGGAAATCCATTCTGAAAAATGAAGAGCTGTGGGCATATCTTGGAATAGTAGGTGTGTCAATCGCTATAATCACAGGAAATATCCTCAAGATTTATGGAACGGTTGCACATGCATTCCGTTATGCATCTTTCCAGGTCGGTTCGATCATTACGACAACCGGATTTGCAACCGCAGATTATGACCAGTGGCCGGAACTCTCGAAATCAATATTATTGGCACTTATGTTTGTGGGAGCCTGTGCAGGATCCACCGGAGGAGGTATTAAAGTAAGCCGTTTGCTGATCATTGTGAAATCAATCCGCAGAGAAGTGCGTAAGATGTTACATCCGAACGCCGTTACAATCATCAAAGTCAATGGCAAAAAAATCGGACAGGATACATTGAAGAATGTAAATCTCTATCTGACGTGTTACATTATGATTCTGATCGTATCAATTTTACTTGTTTCTATTGATAATTTTGATTTTGCGACAACATTTAGTGGGGTACTCACAACGATGAGCAATGTAGGACCAGGTATTTCAAAGGTTGGTCCGGTGATGAATTTCCACCCATTCTCAGCATTATCCAAGCTGGTATTCTGCTTTGATATGCTGATTGGAAGATTAGAGATCTTCCCATACCTGCTTCTTCTTTCTCCGGAACTCTGGAGAAGAAGATTCTAGACGATTTTTGTTAATCATGTGCGGAAAAATTGGAATGAAATAGATTTTTTCGCACATTTTATTTTTATATATTAGAAAGCTTTCCTAATATATAAAAACGCTCCGCTAGGTGGCGCAAGCGACTGCCACAGACGCAAGAATGTGCCTTGGCACATTCTTTGTTCTATGGTAAAATGAAAGAACCTTGTTGAAGAAAGGAAGAGGTGAGATGAACAAATTTAAAATGAAAGTGACAGCTGTCATAGGAGTGATTCTGTTGATTGGAATCTATTACTATGTGACACTCCCGGCAATCAATATTCATGCATCGGAATTCTGGATGTATCTTGTGGTGTTGGTCATTCTGGCAGCTGTGGTATTTATCAGAAAGAAAAATTTAAACCGTTACGACTGGAAAGAGTCAAAGGGATTAAAGGTGATTCTTGGAATCCTTGCGGTACTTGTGATCGCATATGTGGCAGGAACAGTTTTGTCTTCTCCGATTGTGAATGCGAAGAAGTATCAGGAACTTTTGACGGTGAAGAATGGAGAATTTACGAAAGATATCGAAGAATTATCTTTTGATCAGATTCCATTGCTTGATAAGGATTCAGCAGAGCTTCTTGGTGACAGGAAGATGGGAAGTATGGTAGATATGGTATCCCAGTTCGAGGTAGATGAACTGTATTCCCAGATTAACTATCAGGATCAGCCGGTGAGAGTTTCTCCTTTGAAATATGCCAGCGTGATCAAATGGTTTACGAACATGAGAGAAGGAATCCCGGCCTATATCAAGATTGATATGGCAACACAGAACACGGAACTCGTAAAACTGAGTGAAGGGATGAAGTACACGACAAGTGATCATTTTAACAGAAACATTTACCGTCATCTGAGATTTAACTATCCGACCTATATTTTTAGTGATCTGAGTTTTGAAATTGATGAAGACGGGGTTCCGTACTGGATTTGCCCGGTGAAGAAGTACAATATCGGATTATTCGGTGGAACAACAATCGGAAGAGTTGTACTTTGCAATGCAATCACAGGGGAGACGAAGGATTATGCAGTGGAGGATGTCCCACAGTGGGTTGACAGAGTATATTCCGCAGATCTGTTAGTTGAGCTTTATAATTATCACGGAACATTGAAACATGGTTTTTTTAATAGTGTATTGGGACAGAAAGATTGTCTGAATACAACTGACGGATACAATTATCTTGCAATCGATGATGATGTATGGGTATATACAGGTGTTACTTCAATTACCGGGGATCAGTCGAATGTAGGGTTTGTTCTGATGAATCAGAGAACAATGGAGACAAAGTTCTATGAGATCGAAGGAGCAACAGAGCGTTCGGCGATGTCTTCCGCAGAAGGACAGGTGCAGAATCTGCACTATATGGCAACATTCCCACTGCTCTTAAATATTTCCGGTGAACCGACCTATTTCATTGCACTGAAGGATGATGCCGGTCTGGTGAAGAAGTATGCGATGGTAAATGTTCAGAAATATCAGATCGTTGCAATTGGAGACACGGTCAGTGAATGTGAGGATTCTTACACCAATCTGATGTATAAGAATGGGATCAAGACAGAAGCTGAGGATACAAGATCCGTAGAGACACTGACAGCTAAGATCACAAAGATCGCCCAGGGCGTTATAGATGGTGATTCTCATTATTATATCATGCTCGAAGGTTCGGATGAGATCTTTGATGTATCTGTTGTAGATTTCATTGATATTATCCGGTTTAATGTCGGAGATGAAGTTACAGTTGAGTATAAGAAGGGGGAGCAGGTGGATACAGTTCTTTCCCTGAATGGAAAATCGAGTGAACAGATCAGCACAAAGGCTGAGAAAGAAGAACAGACAGAAGATACGGTAGGAGATTCTGCACAGACAGAATAAGAGAAAAGAGTAAAAAAAGAAGTAGAAGAATGTACCGCCCCCAAAAGTTAGACCAAAAAATCTAACGATTGGGAGGTCGGTACAAGCTGTACTTCTTTTTTAATTCTTGTAAATATTTAATTCAGACCCAAATCAGTTGAATCTTTCTGCATCTTACTTGTAATGTTCTTACAGAACTGTGCATCCAAGTGTGTCAACATCTGCGATCTCAGCCTTATCTGCGCTGACGCTGAGGTAGAAGTCAATCTTGGCATCTTCGGAAATCTTATTTAATTTCTCGATGAATGTCGGAAGACTTTCTAATGTGATATTAGCCTGCTTTAAGATACTGTCGATGAAAACAGCTTCGATATCATGATTGCCAGCAGCCATACCATAGAGGAAACCTACGAATTCTTCTAAGGTAAGGATGTCAGGATAATCAGCCATCTTGATGACACGGATATTGAAATCTACAGAATAAGTGTCTTTGCTGCTCCTTTTAATAAATACGACGTTACCGGAAGAAGTCTTAACCTTCTCGTTTGCAAGATCGATCATCTGCTGTGTTTTTCCGCTGCCTCTTGGGCCTGTGATTAAATTTACCATGGCGAATCTCTCCTTTATGTAAGTGTGTATAATGTTTGAGATTTCTCACCTCTCAAATATTTATAAATTCATTATACACCAAAGATATGTTAGTAACAACTAAAAAAGTGTTAAAATTTGAAAAACTTTTATGCGGAATTACCATAACTTCGGAAAATAATGAACACTTCCGAAAAATGAGAAAAGTTATCAAAAACAGTATTGAAAATAGTTCTCAATTATGCTAACATATTGTTTGAATGAAAACCATTCTCAAAATAGAGCTAAGGAGAACGATATGCCGACAGAAGTATTATCCTATTATCTGAAGAATGAAGACCGGAAGGTGCGGCTTGGGTTTCAGGTTATATTACAGTGTGCACCTTTTTTGAAAGGGCTTAAAGTATCTGGTCTGATTTCAATGGAAAATGAATTATATTTTGAGCTAGAAGAAATGTTTTCCGGGATGGAGATTAATTTTCATAAGTTATCTTGTTCCAAGGGAAAATGCCTTGTCCTGTTCTATCGTCCCAAGGAACTGGAAGAATACATGAATCAGTCGAAACTTTGGAAACTGATCAGACAATATGGGTATAAGAAAGGCAGCATTGAGGAAATGTTGATACATCTATCGACGCGAGTTTGTGATTGTGATAAACAAGGAAATGGATTTCCACATGAGATAGGAGCTTTTCTTGGATATCCGATGGCAGATGTGCAGAGCTTTATTGAAAAAGATGGCAAAGATTTTATTATGACAGGATACTGGAAAGTATATAGTAATCCTGAAAAAGCGAGAATGATTTTTCATGAATATGACCGAGCAAAAGATTGCGCGGTAAATGAGTATCTGGATGGGAAAAACATCCGTGAAATCGCATTGAATCAAAGAAAGTGGAGGAATTTATAAAATGAGTATATCAGTTGTATATTGGAGTGGAACCGGTAATACACAGGCAATGGCAGAGGCGGTTGTCGAAGGAATCAAAGCGGCAGGTCAGGAAGCAGAACTTCTGGAAGTAGGAAATGCAGATGCAAAAATAGTGGCGGCGGTAGATGCGTTAGCGCTTGGATGCCCGGCGATGGGGGCCGAGGTGCTCGAAGAATCTGAGATGGAGCCATTTGTAGAAGAATTGGAATCTCTTGTTTCAGGAAAGAAGATTCTTTTGTTTGGTTCTTATGGATGGGGAGACGGAGAATGGATGAGAGATTGGGCAGATCGCATGAAAAATGCCGGAGCTCAGTTGATTCGTGAAGAAGGAATCATTGCAAACGATGCCCCGGAAGATGATGTGCTTGAGGAACTTAAAGAAGCAGGAAAAGAGCTGGCAGAGTAAACAATAGTATCTTATTAATGAATATTAGTAATCTTAATTGAAAAAACTGCCGGAAATATATTGCATTTCTTATAACATAGTGCTATTCTTACTTCTATCGTGTTAAAGCACGAAAGAGAAAAATTTGTTGTCATTTACATCTGACGTAAATGACAACAATACTCAGGAGAGTCTCTTTAAAAAGAGCGCCGAAGGTGTAAGCGGTCATGGATGCAGTTACATGCCGCGAGTCTCTCAGGCAAAAGGATGGAGGAATAAAGAAATGTTTGCACAAATCGACAAAATCATCACTGCAATCGACAATGCTGTGTGGGGGCTTCCGTTAATCTGCCTCATCATGGCAACAGGTATCTTTCTAACAGCCAGACTTGGTCTTGTACAGATCAGGCATCTTGGCAAAGCTTTCAAATTCATGTTTAAAGATGAAGAAGACGGTAGCGGAGAAGTGACTAGCTTTGGGGCACTTTGTACAGCTCTGTCAGCAACGATCGGAACCGGTAATATCACAGGTGTTGCAACAGCAATCGCACTTGGTGGTCCGGGAGCGTTGTTCTGGATGGTTATCGCGGCATTCTTTGGAATGGCGACAAAATACGCAGAAGGTCTTCTGGCAATCAAATATCGCACAATCGACGAAGACGGGCATGTACTCGGCGGACCATTCTATTATATTGAAAACGGAATGGGTAAGAAGTGGACATGGCTTGCGAAGATTTTCGCATTCTTCGGAGCCGGAGTTGGTCTCTTTGGAATCGGTACATTTACACAGGTGAATAGTATTGCATCTGCAGTTAAGAACTTCTTTGATCCGGATATGGCACATACAGTTTCTTTGCTCGGAGGAAACTATTCATGGGCTACTGTGATCGCAGGATTATTCCTGACAGTGTGTGTAGGTCTTGTTGTTCTTGGAGGAATCCAGAGAATTGCAAAAGTATCTGAGATTATCGTACCATTTATGGCAGTTCTTTATGTAGGACTTGCAGTAATCATCATTATTACAAATATCACAGCTGTTCCGGCAGCACTGGCTTCTATCGTGAAATCTGCATTTACAGGAAGTGCACTTGCGGGAGGAGCAGTTGGATCCATGTTTGTAGCAATGCAGAAAGGTGTTGCAAGAGGAATCTTCTCAAACGAGTCCGGACTTGGTAGTGCACCGATCGCAGCAGCTGCAGCAAGAACAAAAGAGCCGGTCCGTCAGGGACTTGTGTCTATGACAGGAACATTTATTGATACAATTGTAATCTGTACGATGACAGGACTTTCCATCGTGATCGCCGGTTCCTGGCTGAACCCGGAACTTGAAGGTGTGGCAATCACAATGGATGCTTTCCAGAAAGGACTTCCATTCCCATCGTTCGTAGCGACATTCTCCCTGATGCTGTGTCTTGTATTCTTTGCATTCACAACAATTCTCGGATGGAACTATTACGGCGAGAGATGTGTGGAATACCTGTTTAACAGAAATAAGGCTGTTGTAATGGGATATCGTATCCTGTATATCCTTGCAGTATTCATTGGACCATATATGACAGTAAAAGCAGTATGGAATATCGCGGATATCTTCAATGCACTGATGGCATTCCCGAACTTGATTGCACTTCTTGCATTGAACGGAGTGATCGTCAAAGAGACAAGAGATTTCCATGCAAAACATAACGGATCTTATTAGAAAAAGAATTGACCGAATTATCTGTGAATTCGAAAAATAAATAGAATTATTACCTGAAATAAAACGAAAGAAAAGGCAGCCAAAGTCCTTGAATAAGGACTGTTTGGCTGCCTTTTCCGCAGGTGTGAAAGGAGAATGAGTAGACAGATAATTCATAGACAGTTTTGTTTTTGTATAACAGATGGAGTAAAGATTATCAGTTAAATGAAAAACTCAAAAAATGTAGCAGATGTTCTGAAAATACATGATACTGTGTTTTGGGGATTGCATTATACTATATTTTGTATTAGAATAAGTATCAGAAAGCACGATAGAAACGGATAAAACACAAGATATCGTGCAAAAATAAGAAAAAGTGAGGAGACTGATCAATGAAAATTATCAAGCGAAATGGGTCGGAAGAGACATTTGATATACAGAAAATTGTGGTTGCTGTGACGAAAGCGGATAAGGATAATGGGGAGCGTACGCTGACAGACAGCCAGATTGAAGATATCGCAGAATATGTGGAATTCAAGTGTAACAAGCTGAATCGTGCAGTATCCGTAGAAGAGATTCAGGATATGGTAGAGAATCAGATTATGGCTACCGGAGCTTTTGAACTTGCACGTAAGTATGTAAGATATCGTTATAAGAGATCCCTCGTACGTAAGGCGAATACAACAGACAATCGTATTCTGTCACTGATCGAGTACAACAACGAGGATGTAAAGCAGGAGAACTCGAACAAGAACCCGGCAGTCAACAGCGTACAGAGAGATTATATGGCAGGAGAGGTCAGCCGTGACCTGACAACAAGAATGCTTCTCCCACATGATATTGTGGAGGCAGACAGAGAAGGAATCATTCACTTCCATGATTCTGACTATTATGCACAGCATATGCATAACTGCGATCTTGTCAATCTGGAGGACATGCTTCAGAACGGAACTGTGATCAGTGGTACAATGATTGAAAAACCACACAGCTTCTCTACAGCATGTAATATCGCAACTCAGATCATTGCCCAGGTTGCAAGTAACCAGTATGGTGGACAGAGTATCTCACTTACTCATTTGGCACCGTTTGTAGATGTTTCCAGAGAGAAGATCCGTAAGGAAGTGATCAGCGAACAGGAACTGGTCGGAATGGAATATCCAGAAGATGTGCTCAATGAGATCGTAGAGAGAAGACTGAAGAAAGAGATCACAAAGGGTGTCCAGACAATCGAATATCAGGTGATCACACTGATGACAACAAACGGACAGGCACCGTTCCTTACAGTTTTCATGTATCTGAACGAAGCAAAGAACGAGAGAGAGAAGAAAGACCTGGCGATGATTATCGAAGAGACACTTCGTCAGCGTTATCAGGGAGTTAAGAATGAAGCCGGAGTATGGGTGACACCGGCATTCCCGAAACTGATCTATGTTCTAGAAGAAGATAATATCGAAGAAGGAAGCGAATATTATTATCTGACAGAACTTGCTGCAAAGTGTACTGCAAAGCGTCTTGTTCCGGATTACATTTCCGAGAAAAAGATGAAAGAGCTTAAAGAAGGAAATTGTTTCCCGGTTATGGGATGCAGAAGCTGCTTAAGCCCATGGAAAGACGAGAACGGAAACTACAAGTTCTACGGACGTTTCAATCAGGGAGTTGTTACGATCAACCTTGTTGACGTTGCACTTTCTTCCGGTGGAGATATGGATAAGTTCTGGAAGATCTTTGATGACAGACTGGAACTTTGCTATCGCGCATTGATGTGCAGACACAACCGTCTGAAAGGAACACTGTCTGACGCAGCACCGATTCTGTGGCAGTTCGGAGCACTTGCCCGCCTGAAGAAGGGAGAACCGATTGATAAACTTCTCTATGGAGGATATTCAACGATTTCTCTTGGATATGCAGGACTTTACGAGTGTGTGAAATATATGACAGGTAAATCTCATACAGATCCGGAGGCTACACCATTTGCACTGGATGTTATGAAGCACATGAATGATGCCTGTAACCAGTGGAAAGAGGAGACGAACGTTGCTTTCAGTATTTATGGTTCACCGATTGAAAGTACAGAGGGCGACAATGCCGTGTACTTCTACAAGGATTTCAGCACCTCCGTGCAATT
>ERZ856578.998-NODE-998-length-56415-cov-12.708971_pt1 | contig 56415 bp, 43 predicted proteins | sample MGYA00514384_ERZ856578 | MGnify/ENA primary metagenome ERZ856578 (study PRJEB29103, sample SAMN06111958) | human gut metagenome | biome: human gut; feature: ankylosing spondylitis patient; material: healthy_person | host: Homo sapiens | place: China:Hangzhou...
GAGGCGGAAATAGCTCAGTTGGTAGAGCACGACCTTCCCAAGGTCGGGGTCGCGGGTTCGAGCCCCGTTTTCCGCTCGACAAGTTTTTCTGACACGCATTGCGGAAATAGCTCAGTGGTAGAGCACCACCTTGCCAAGGTGGGGGTCGCGGGTCCGAATCCCGTTTTCCGCTCGACAAGTTTTTCTGACACGTATTGCGGAAATAGCTCAGTGGTAGAGCACCACCTTGCCAAGGTGGGGGTCGCGGGTCCGAATCCCGTTTTCCGCTCGGATCTTGTGAAGGATCGCTTTTGAAAAGGTTGCTTCCTATCAAGGAAGCAACCTTTTTTTGTGGGGTTGAATGTCAGGATTTGTGAAAACGAGGCTTTGGACCCGACGGGGCATTGTCCGTCAGTTGCAAAAAATGGGAAGGGGGAAGGGGGAAGAGAGATGAGCAACTGGCGGTAGTATTTTTTATCGGGTCAGCCGGATGCGCCATCCGAAATCGAAACTGATGGTGTGCTGGTACTTGAAATGCGCCCCGTGGGCGAACTGCACGAGCATGGGGCGATAGACCATCCCCAGGTAAAAGCTGCGCCGGGTGTAGTAATACACGGGAAAGACAAACCCCAGGGAATGCGAGGTGCGGTAGATGTTTTCCTGTTTTTCCCCCTCTTGGGCTATCCCGTGGTGGATCGTATTCCAGGTGTCGTATCCGTACGAGAGGCCGTATCCCAGGGAAAGCCTTTTTTGCAGCAGCAGGTGATTGTTCGACAGGTTGGCCAGGATCGAATACCGGTGGTCCTTGACCTGGGGGCTTTCATAATCGATAGCGGCGGGGAACGGCAGGGCGAAATCCAGGATGCCGGCGGCGGAGAGGTTGACGAATGTCTTGTCGCTCGTGTGGTAGGACAGCCCCAGGGACAGTCCCAGGAACCCCGCCCCCCACTGGCTTTCCTTTCCATAGGCCGAGTAGAAGGCATTGGCGTATGGGAGGCTTATGTGGAGGTTCCAGGAGCCTTTGTCGGCATACCGATAGTCCGCATACGGGTCGGCGCCTTTGCGATGTTTGTCGATGTACCGGTCGGTAAGGCGCAGGGTCGAGGGGTATTTCCATTTTTTCGGGGTCTTGCCGTCGAAGAGAAAGCCTACCCCGCAGGTGGCGAAATTGAGGTAATAGGCTTCGCTCCACCGGGGACGCACCTCGATGGTGTCGGTGCGGGTGTCGGTGATCAGTACCGCTTCTTTCGTTTGGTTCCCCCGTACGAAAGCCATGGGGGTGGCTTTGCCGGGTTGCACCTGGATCGTGGTGGAGTCGATGAGGACGGTTCTCGGTATGGGGGATCGGAAGTCCGTCCGGCAATCTTCCGGGTTGAACAGGGAGGCGCAGGACGACAGCAGGAGTGTCGAGACAAGCACCAGGAGCAGTTTCATGGGTGGACGGTTTTGGGAAAAGAATAGGAGTGTTCGACTTTGCAAAGCAGTGGTTTTTGGGACGCGGGGGGGCTACTCCCGTCCTTGTGTTACCGAGGGTTCAGACGGATTTTTTCATGGTAAAAGTAGTTAACCAGCGTAGGATGCCCCTTTTCGGAGCGACCGTACGGCAGGTCGTTTACCCGATACGGGAAGCCGTGCTGTGCGGCATAGGCGGCCATTTCGTGTTCGAGGGCTTGCCAGTAGTCGGTCTTGCGGTGGTTGTAGATCTGTTCGTACAGGGGATAGAGTTCCGGGTATTTTTCCCGGATGTAAGACATGATCGTTCCTTTGAATTGTCCGCGCAAGTTGAGATTTTCCATCCAGATGAGGTCTGTGAAATCCTTTACCCGTTCGATGATGGCTTTTACTTCGGTAATGCCCGGGAAGATGGGCGAAATGAAGCAAACGGTGCGGATACCCGCTTGGTAGACCTCCCGCATGGCCTCGAGCCGACGTTCGATGCTCACTGCCCGGTCCATGTCGGCGCGGAAGGTTTCGTCGAGCGTGTTGATGGACCAGGAGACCGTAACCCGAGGGAACTGCTTGAGCAGGTCCACGTCGCGCAGAACCAGATCCGATTTGGTGCAGACCAGGATTTCGGCTTGGCTGCCCTGCAGCTCTTCCAGCAGCCGGCGAGTGCGCAGGAAGTCTTTCTCGTAGGGGTTGTAACCGTCGGTTACCGAGCCGATGACCACGCGTTGCCCGTCGTATTTGTGCGGATTGTCGATAGGTTTCCAATGTTTGACATCGAGAAACGTTCCCCAGGGCTCGGTATGACCGGTGAAGCGTTTCATGAACGAAGCGTAGCAGTATTTGCAGGCATGGGGGCATCCTACGTAGGGATTGACCGAGTAGCCACCCACAGGCAGGGACGAGCGGGTCATCACGCTTCGTACATCGATCTGGCGAATGATTTCTTCCTGTTCCATGCTTTGTTCGCGTATGATAGGGTTTGTTGACGGGGCAAAGGAGCTATCCCGGAGGCTATGGCATCGGCCTGGTCGGGTGGCTGTATTTCCGCCCGGTCGGAGGGACGGGGAACGTGATCTTTCGTGCCATGGCAGGGAAGTGTTGCTAAGATGGACAAATCTACTGAAAAGAATCCGGACGAACGGTCTTTTTCTCTTGATTTTCTGTGTTTTTGTGCGAATGGCTCCGGAGAAGAGCATTCGATAACGGCAAAGTGGCAAAAAATCTTTACCTTTGTCCCGCTCGATTTTTCCGGGCGGATGCTCGGGTGGTGAAATGGTAGACACGAAGGACTTAAAATCCTTTGGACAGAAATGTCCGTGTGGGTTCGAGTCCCATCCCGAGTACGGACAAGGCCTTGCAGCGAAAGGGTTGCAAGGCTTTTTTTGTGCAAAAAAACACCCGGGAGATCCTTGGATCTCCCGGGTGCATATTTGGTGAAAAGACCGGGAAGCGGTTTATTCGCCGGTGGCCGGGCCTTCGACGATGACCTCTCCGTCGACCACTACCCGGGCGTAAGGATTGGCTTGTCCGGTTTCTCCCGTATAGCAGAATCCGAAATAGTCGTTCATCCGTACTTCGGAATCGCACGAGGAACCTTCAATGGTGTTGTTCGTCAAGGTAAATACTCCGTTGGGGTATTTGTAGGTATTGATGATATTCCCGATAAATTCGTGCGAGGCACATTCTTCGTAGGCATCCCACAGCATTCCGCTGTGTACGGTCACGTTTTTGATGGCGCAGTTCTGGATGTCCACCTTGTGGTTGCCCGAGACGATATATCCGATGAATCCTCCGGTCTGGGTCGAGGCTCCGCCCTCCTCTTCGGTGATGATCTCTCCGTTGTCATCGGTCGGTTGGGGATCTTTGTTGATCACTCCGCCATTGACCGTGCAGCCGTCGATCAGTATGTCGCCTTGTCCACTTACATAGCCGATCAGGCTGCCGCGTTTTTGTGCTCCTCCGGTGAAGGTAACGTTCTTCACGTGGCAATTGGTGATGGTCCCGTAGTCCAGTCGGCCGACGAGTGCACCCGAACGCGAGCCGTATACGGTGGCGTTCTCTATCGTGAGGTCCTTGATCGTACCGGCAAAAGCCGAGAACAGTCCAGCACATTCCGTTTTCGTATCCCAAGCCTTGGTAGCGGTTTTGAGGTTGTAGATGGTGTGTCCGCCGCCGTCCACCGTATTGGCTTTGGTACCGGAAGCGGGGTATTTGGCCAGCCAAGGATGGTTGTTCAGATCCAGATCGCGCACCAGCACGAAGTCCATCCCTTCGGGAACCTGGAGAGTGAGCACCGCCAGTTGGGAAGGTTCGCCGATGTAGTATTTGCCGTCCAGAGCTTTCCCGGGGAATTTGAACGAAGAACCGTCCCAGATGTGGGTCGGCAGGATGGTCGCTCCTTCCTTGCCTATGGCGAAGGATACGCTCGGGTCGATGACAAACTGGTTGCTCCAGCCTCCGACATCGATGGCATGGGGAAGGCGTCCGCTGTGGTCGTATATCTTGGTCTCACCCAGCAGCTGGATGGTGTTGACCCCTTCGGAGCGGACATCGAGCGCGTATTGCCAGTTGGTATTGGTTTGCGGTTCGTTGAAGCAGTGGAATTCGCTGTCGCGCACGGTGATGACGTTGTTCTCGGCTGCCTGCCCGTTGGCTTTGCTTTCGATGACGATATTGGCATAAACCTCTGTCGGACCGGGGAAGTAGTTGCGTCCCACCAGTTTCGAGCCGTTCGTTACGTTGATCTTCGTTCCTTCGCCGTTGGCCCAGATGTTGAAGGCGCAGCGACCGTCGATGATCGAGCGATCCACGTTGATCTCTACCGGAGCGGCGTAGTACGTGAAGTTGATGGCGTAGAACACCCCTTCGATCACCGAACCGTTCAGCACATTCAGCACGTAGTGGGCGTTGTGCGGCCCGCCGAAGCTGACGCCCCGGCTGTCCACGCGGCCTTTGAACCCGTCGATCTGTTCCTGGGTGTAGGTATCCTGGCTGTAATCCGTGGTCAGGGGTTCGAGCGTAGGTCCGATGTGGGTGTTGTCCAGGGTAACGGTGGTCGTACCGGCGGTTTTTGCGCTATGCATGTTGATACCGCGCTGGTAGCTCTTGGGCACGACGATGTGGCAATCCTTCAAGGTGGCCGTAACGTTGTTCACTTCGGCGATCAGCAGTCCGGTGTTCAGCCCGGCGGAGGAGTTGTTGGAGGAAACGTAGATGTCCACTCCGTTGAGCGACAGATCGACGCTGTCCTGAAGGATGGTGATGCCGTTGGCCTCGATGGACTCCGAAGGACGGATGGTGAGGTTGGAAATGGTTGCGTCGGCCGAGACTTTCAGCGGGAGGGCCAGCGTTTGTCCCTTTCCGTCGAGGTTCGGGATGGGGCGGTCGATCAGAGCGTAGTCGAACGTATAGTTGATCGTGGCGTCGTTTTCCATGGCTTTGTCGAAGCATTCCTGGGAGGAAATCCCGCGGACGATCTCTCCGCTCCAGTCGGGGGCGGTAGTCAGGTTCTTGACCGTACCGTAGATCTTGACCGAGCCTTGTTTGACCGTCAGGTTCTGTACGACGGTCCCCGAGGGGATGATGAGCGTCTGGTCGGCAGTGGTGGCTTCGACGCTCTCGAACGTACCGTCGAGGGTAACGGTCGAGTTGGGCAGTTCGATGGCCAGGTTGCACGAATTGTCGGTAGCATTGGCGATGCTCACGTACTGCTGGGGAGCCACGCCCGTAGCCTCGGCAGCCTCCTGTACGTTGATGGTGGTTCCGGCCGCCGCATCGGTGGCCACCAGGGTGATGGTTTCCTGGTTTTCCGTTTCATTGTACACCGTGGGGAGTTCGATGGTGTGTTCCCCGCCGGCATCCATCCCGACCACTTCGATCACTTGCGGGATTTCGACCCCTTCGGTGGTAGCGGCCTCATTGATGACGTCTTTTACCTCACTGGGGGTGATGCCAGAAATCAACAGGCCGACATCGGTTGCCGCAAAATTGACGATATGTCCGCGCTGTACCTCTACGGCCGAGCGGACGGGCAGGTCGATGGTCTGGAAGTCGGGATCGTCCGGGCTGTTTTTGTACGTGAGGACGAATTTCAGCGTGGAGGCGCTATACGTTTTGGCCGGTACGACGAACATCAGGGAGGTGATTTCGCCTTCCTTGAGCGGCAAACCGCTTTCGCCCAAAGAGAAGGTGATCTCTTTCGAAGCGTCGTCCCCGTCGATGGTCAGCACCTTGTATCCTTCGCTGTCGTCGGCGAGGGAACCTTTCCCGGCGAGATTATCCTGGGAGGAAACCAGTTTGACGGAGTAGAACAGACGGCTTTCGTTCAGTTTGTCGTTTTTGGTCAGTTGCAGGTTGATCAGCCCGGCAACGGGATGGAAGTCCAACTCGCCTACTTCCGCCCCGGAAGAATGGGCGTACATGGGGAGCATGTCGGTTTCCATCGTCCGACCCTCCTTGTATTGTTGGGTGGCGGGCACGGACAGCCCCTGCGAAGCCGAATAGAACGTATAAGGGTAGTACGCCGTGATGGAAGCAGCGCCCTGGACGCCATCCCCTTCGCTGACGGTAAACGTGCCTTCGGCTTGTCCGGCGGCAGCAGGGTCGAGGATGTACTGATATATGGTATTGGGCTGTGCGTCGTCGATTACGGCGATGCGGTCTCCGGCCACCCACAGCAGGGGGGTTATGCCGTTTTCTTCGTCTTTGTCGCCCAAACCGGTGCGGGTGGAGGGTTCGCTTTGTGCGATGGAGGCTTTCAGGGAGTGGGTCCCCTGTGCCGAAGGAGCAGGATCGGTCTCGCTGAAATCCCGCGAGCAGGAGCCGAGTCCGACGATCGTAGCCAGACTCAACAGGAAGCATAGTTTTTTCATCGTGTTCGTGGGATAAGGGTTACCAGGGATTGACCACATCGTCCGGCAGGGAGACGGCAAAGCCTTTCTCGACGGTTACTTCGACCAGTGTGGCGGTCGGAGGGATGTAATATCCGATCCGACTGTCTTGTGAAAGTTGATGTTTTTCGTGCATGGCAGAGTAGATTTGGTTTGATTTTCTAAATGGGAATATGTCCGTTTATTTCGGATAAACACAAACGATCCTATCCCCTTAAAAACAAAACGACGAAACAACGCTTATATTTGTTTGTCGGCTAATTTTCAATGCTATTCCAGTTGTTTTACAATATTTATTATATATTTGCCGAAATAAACGGACGTTTTTTCAGGGAGGGGTGGAAAGGTCTTCGGAAAGATTCGAGAAGGGCGGGTCTTTTCCGGAAGAATTCTTTATTTTTGTTTTCCGGTTTCTTTTGCGTGCCGGCAAGAGAATGCCGTCCGCAATTACATCAAAAAAATATCGGGAAGAGCCATGAAACATCTCAAATCGCTTTTTGTCATCTTGGCGGCAATGCTTGGCGGCGGGGTAAGTGCCCAATCGGTGGATACGGTCGCCGTGTGGAGCGAATCGATGAAGAAGGATATAAAGAACGTAGTCATCACTCCGGCGGCGTACCAAACGGACAAGGACGCCCGCTTCCCGGTGGTGTACCTGCTGCACGGCGCTACCGGCGACTACACCAACTGGATCGAGAAAGCGCCTTTCCTGCCGGAACTCGCCTCGCGTTATGGCCTGATCATCGTTTGTCCCGACGGAAATCCTTACAGCTGGTACTGGGATGCTCCGGCCGACACCACCAGCCGGTACGAGACCTACATGACGCGCGAACTGCTGCCCTACATCGACCGGCATTACCGTACGATCGCCTCGCGGGAAGGGCGTGGCATTACGGGGCTCTCGATGGGCGGACAAGGGGCGTTTTACCTGGCGTTCCGCCATCAGGACCTTTACGGGGCCTGCGCTTCGATGAGCGGAGGGCTGGACATCCAGTCGTTTCCGGCCAATGAAAACATGGAAAAAAGGTTGGGCTCGCAGGCGGAGTATCCCGAGCGGTGGGCGCAGTACAGCATCATGAACCAGTTGTATTTGCTCAAACCCGGCAGTCTGAAGATCCTGTTCGACTGCGGGACGAGCGATTCTTTCTATCCGGTGAACGAACGTTTGCACGAGTTGATGAGATACCGCCGGATCGATCACGATTTCATCTCCCGTCCGGGGAGCCACAGCTGGTCGTATTGGACCAATTCGGTAAAGTATCATTTGGTCTTCTTCGACAATTACTTCCGGGAGATGGCCGAAAAGGCGAAGTAGAACTTTTCCGGCAAATGGACCTAATCGTTGGCCTCGGGCGAGTCCCCGGGGCCTTTTGTTTGTGGAAGGGGGCGCTATAGAGAGGTTTGAGGGGGCTTTCGCGGACTGGCTTGCGGGGTGAGGGACTGGCAGTTCGGAAGGGAAAAGTGTCGGTTTCGGGGCTTTTTTTGCATCGATATTATTGCTAATTTCGCGGTGCTTAAAAAAACAGGGGTATGAACTGGTTGTACGAGCTTTTTTTCGGATCGGGAATCGCCCATACGGTGGCCGTTTTTTCGGTGGTGATCGCCCTGGGCGTACTCTTGGGAAAAATCAAAGTATGGGGCATTTCGCTGGGGATCACCTGGGTGCTTTTTGCCGGGATCTTCCTTTCCCACATCGGAATGCGGATCGAGCCCTCGATCCTGGGCTTTGTCAAGGAGTTCGGCCTTATTCTCTTCGTCTATACCATCGGTATGCAGGTCGGGCCGGGCTTCTTCTCGGCGTTCAAACGCGGAGGGCTTCGCCTGAACATGTTTGCCATCCTGATCGTGGCATTGGGCGTGCTGACCACCCTGTGTATCTTTTGGGCTACCGGGACGCCCATCACCACGATGGTGGGTATCCTTTCGGGTGCGGTAACCAATACCCCCGGTTTGGGTGCGGCTCAGCAAGCGGTGGAGGACATGGGCGGGGACGATCCGACCATTGCGATGGGATATGCGGTGGCGTATCCGTTGGGGGTGATCGGGATCATCCTGGTGTATATGCTGCTGCGGGCAGTGTTCCGGATCGATTATGGCAAGGAAACCGAGGCGGCGCAGAACCGTGCGGCCGAGAAGATGGCGCGCGCCACCCACGTCTCGATGCAGGTGAACAACCCGGCCATCTTCGGCAAGACGATCCGGGAGATTTCCCATCTGGTAGGCAAGAAATTCGTCGCTTCGCGGGTGCTGCATGCCGACGGTTCGGTGGAGATAGGCAGTTCGAATACCGTGTTGGGCGAGGGAGACCGTTTGCTGGTCATCGCGGCGCGGCAGGACATGGAAGCTATCACGGCTTTCATCGGTTCGCGGGTGGAAGAAATGCACCGCGCCGATTGGCAGAAACTGGACGAACAGTTGGTCTCGCGGCGCATCATGGTTACCCGCAGTGAATTTAACGGGCGTTTGCTCGGGGAATTGCACATCCAGCGTGCCTACGGAGTGAACATTACCCGGGTCAATCGTGCGGGGCTCGACCTGGTAGCGCATCCCGAGTTGGCGCTGCAAGTGGGCGACCGGGTAACGGTCGTAGGACCGGAGCGGAACATCGCGGGCGTGGAAAAACTGCTGGGCAATTCGATGCGGCGCCTGCGCGAACCGAACCTGATCACGATCTTCGTGGGAATTTTCCTGGGAGTGGCCCTGGGTTCCATCCCGTTCGTTTTCCCGGGGGTACCGCAGCCGGTGAAGTTGGGATTGGCCGGGGGGCCGCTTATCGTGGCGATCCTGGTGAGCCGTTTCGGGCCGAGTTTCAAACTGGTTACTTACACCACGGCCAGTGCCAACCTGATGTTGCGCGAGGTGGGCATTGCGCTTTTCCTGGCGGCGGTGGGTCTGGGCGCCGGGGAGGACTTCGTGGCTACGGTGGTCGATGGCGGCGGTTTGATATGGGTGTGGTACGGATTTTTGATCACCGTGATCCCGCTGTGTGTCGCGGGGGTGATCGCGCGTCTGGCTTTCCGGATGAATTATTTTACCCTGCTCGGCTTGATCGCCGGAGCGACGACCGACCCGCCGGCTTTGGCCTTTTCCAACGAGCAGACCCCGACGGACTTGCCGGCCGTGGCTTATTCGACGGTCTATCCGCTGGTGATGTTCCTGCGCGTACTTTCGGCGCAGTTGTTGGTGATCTTTTTGGCGTGAGATTTTTTTAAATTCCATATCTCCCCAAGCAGGCGAGGGCGGGCCAAAGGCCCGCCCTCGCCTGCTTGGGGAGATCGGAGAAAAGAGAGGGCTTCTCGTCAAGATTCCCGGACGAAAGCCACCAGCCCCCTCCAGTCGTTATTTTCCTAAAGTTGTTTGAGCGACTGCTGCCAGCGCCAGGCCGAGAGCGTCATCTCGTCCAACGAGCGCTCGGCTTTCCAGCCCAGGACCTGTTCCGCCCGGGAAGGATCGGCCCAGATCTGTTCGATGTCGCCTTCGCGGCGGGGGGCAAAGCGGTAGTTCAAATGGATACCCGTTACCCTCTCGAACGAGCGGATGACCTCCAGTACGCTGTAACCATGCCCCGTGCCCAGGTTGAACACCTCGCAAGGCTCGGTATTCTGCCCGTTTAGCAGGCGGTCGACGGCTTTTACATGCGCCTGGGCCAAATCCACCACGTGGATATAGTCGCGGATGCACGTGCCGTCCGGGGTGTGGTAGTCGTTGCCGAAGACCGAGAGGCATTCCCGGATACCGGCCGCCGTCTGGGTGATGTAGGGGAGCAGGTTTTGCGGCACCCCGAGCGGCAGTTCGCCGATCAAGGCCGAAGGGTGCGCCCCGATGGGGTTGAAGTAACGCAGCAGCACGGCCTGCACCTGCGGATAGGCTTTGACCGCATCGCGGATGATCTCTTCGCAGATCTGTTTGGTATTGCCGTAGGGGGATTCGGCCGGCTGGATCGGGTCGGTCTCCCGTACGGGCGGATGTTCGGGTTGGCCGTATACGGTGCAGGAGGAGGAGAAAACCAGCGCCCCATCCTGCTGCCGGAGGCACTCCAGGATGTTGAGCAGGCTCACCAGGTTGTTCCGGTAGTACAGCAGCGGTTTTTGAACCGATTCGCCGACGGCCTTCGACGCGGCAAAATGGATGGTGGCGGCGATGGGGTATCGGTCGAAAAGTTCGCGGACCTTTCCGGCCTCTTTCAGGTCGATCTGTTCGAAGGCCGGTCGGATGCCGGTGATGCGCTCGATGCGGTCGATCACTTCAGCCGACGAGTTGGACAGGTCGTCCGCGATGACCGTTTCAAAGCCTTTCTGTTGGAGTTCGACCACCGTGTGCGAGCCGATGTAGCCCGCCCCGCCGGTAATCAGGATCGTTTTTGCCATTTTTTTTGTGCTGTTTTTTGGGTCTGTTGTTTTTCGGGTATGCCTTATACTCCCTTGTCGTTGCCCTGCGGAACCCCCAGGGGGGGGACGCAAATGCGAAGTAAAAATACGAATCTTTGGGCAAATGGCGGACACGGAGCCTATTTTCTTGCGCCGCTTGTGCTTTGCCTCGGCGGATAAATGGGGGAGACAGTTTGTCCGGATGTCCCTCCCGGTTTATCTTTGCACCAGAGGTGTCTTGCAGGAAAAAGAAAACGATGAAGTACATGCACTATTTCGAAACTCCTATCGGGTGGATGGGTGCGGCGGAGGAAGACTCCCGGCTGGTGGAAGTGTTTTTCGGCCGACGCCCGCTTTCTCCGGGGGAAGTCTTGCAGCGCACGGACCTCCTCGCGCAGACGGTCGCCCAACTCGGGGAATATTTTTCCGGGCAGCGCCGGCAGTTCGACCTTCCGCTCGGAGGGCAGGGCAGCGCATTTTCCCGGGCGGTGTGGCAAGCGCTTCTCGGGATACCCTATGGGCAAACACGCACGTACGGGCAGATCGCCGCACAAGTGGGGCGTCCCCGGGCTTCCCGGGCCGTCGGCCGCGCCTGCCACCTCAATCCGCTGGTCCTCGTGGTTCCCTGCCACCGGGTGGTGGGAGCCGACGGATCCCTGACCGGCTATGCGGGAGGAATGACCGTCAAAGCGTTCCTCTTGGCGCTGGAGGCGCGTTCGTCGCGGCGGTGAGGGATTTTTCGGGGGGCACGGAAGCGTGCTGCGGGTTTGGCGGAGTTTTATTGTGAGGGATGTTGCTTGGATTTTATTTCTTTTTTGATTATATTTGTAAAGAAAGGCGGTCTTTTTGTCCGTCGGAACGAAAACAAATCAAACTCGAAAAGAAATGAAAATAGAAGACCTCGTGCAAGGCACCTCGGCCAACGAATGGGTCGAAGCCTTGAGCCGGCGCGCTACGCCGCAGCCGCAGATCACCCGATTGCGCCAACAGTACGACCCGCGCGGACATCGGATATTCGATATTTCGGAGCGCCCCGACAAAGCGGTTCGGGGAACGGACGGACAGATCGAGCGTTTTGAAAAGGTAGCCCGCATCGCGTTGCCGCTCCAGCGGGTCATCGTGGAACGGGCGGTGGCTTTTCTGTTCGGTCATCCGGTACAGGTAACCTGTGCCACGGACAGCGACGGACAGGCGGGCGCTTTCGAGGCGGTACGGCGCACCTTGACCGACAACAAGATCGACTCGCTCAACCGCCGTCTGGCCCGTACCATCCTTTGGGAGACGGAAGCGGCCGAGCTGTGGTATCCGGTGCCCGAGAACGGGTTTTGGGCACGTGTGGGCCGCAACGAGCGTTTTTCATTCGTGGGGCAGACGCCTTCGCAGTACAAGTTGCGCGTTTCCCTGCTGTCGCCCTCGCAAGGGGACGGGCTGTTCCCCCTGTTCGACCACTACGGCGACATGACGGCGTTTTCCCGGCGGTATGCCACGGTGGAAACAGGGGTGGAGAAAGAGTATTTCGAGACCTACACGGACCAGGAGATCGTGCGCTTCGAGCGTCAGGAGAAGGGTTCGTGGGCGCTGGTGGAGCGCAGGGAAAACATCCTGGGAAAGATCCCGGTGGTGTACGGCCGGCAGGAAAAAAGCGAGTGGGCCGATGTGCAGCCCCTGATCGAGCGTTTGGAAAAACTGTTGTCCAATTTTGCCGATACGAACGATTACCACGCTTCGCCCAAGATCTTCGTGACGGGCGAGATCCGCGGGTTTGCCCGCAAGGGGGAGACCGGGGCGATCATCGAAGGCGAGGCCAATTCGACGGCGCAGTACCTTTCGTGGCAGCAGGCTCCGGAGTCCGTCCGGTTGGAAATCAGCACTTTGCTCAGCATGATCTACAGCACGACCCAGACGCCCGATATTTCGTTCGATTCGGTCAAGGGGCTGGCCAATCTGTCCGGGGTGGCCCTGCGGATGCTCTTCCTGGATGCGCACCTGAAGGTGCAGAACAAGAGCGAGCTCTTCGGGCAGTACCTCGAACGCCGCATGAACCTGATACGCCGCTACCTGGGGGTGCTCAACAATGCACTCGAACCCTACATCGACCAGATCGAGGTGAGCCAGCGCATCGAGCCTTTCATGGTGGACGACCGTTCGGCGATGATCCAGGCACTCAACCTGGCCAACGGCGGGCGGGAACTCATCTCCCAGCGTACGGCAGTGCGTCTGGCGGGCCTTTCCGAGGACCCCGAGGGCGAATACGACCGCATCGTTACCGAGCGGGATGCCGACCGTCTGGCCGAGGGTTCGATGAACATAGGCTTCTAAAATTTTTGTAAACCGGTATAAAAAGAGTACCTTTGCGCTCTTGATCGGAGAAAAAATCAAGGTAATACCACAAGAATTTTAGCGCAGAACAAACATGAAAGTTTCCAGAGAAGACAAGGACGCCCTGAATGCCGTTATCCGGGTGGATGTGGACCAGGCCGATTACAAAGATGCTGTGGAAAAATCGCTGGCCAATATCCGCAAGAACGCGAACATTCCGGGATTCCGCAAAGGGATGGTGCCCGCCTCGGTCATCCGCAAACAGTACGGTACGATGGCCTTGGCCGAAGAGGTCAACAAACAGGTCAATGCGGCAGTGGACGACTACCTCCGCAAGGAAAAACTCGATATTTTCGGACAGCCTCTGCCCGTACCCCAGAACATCGATTGGGAGAAAGGCGGGGACTTCTCGTTCCAGTTCGAGATCGGCCTGATCCCTCAGGTAAAGGTAAAACCCGAGGAGGCAGCCAAGAAGGTGGTTTCGTACCGCATCAAGGTGAGTCCCGAGTACATCGAAGACCACATCGCCAGCCTGGCCAAACAGTTCGGCAAGATGACGGCGGTGGAGCAGGTGGAAAAGGCTTCCGACGTGGTAGTCAACATCGAAGCCCGCGACAAGGATGGCAACCTGTACCAGCCCGGTGCGTACAAGGAAGGGATGATCATCGTAGCCGACATGAAGAACGCCAAGAACTTCCTCGGCAAGAAGGTGGGCGATGCGGTCGAGGTATCTCCGAAGGATTTCAAGTCCGCTACCCGGCTGTCGCAGTTCCTGGGCAAGTCGGCCGACGAGTGTCAGGACTTCGCCGATACGCTGGTGCTGACCATCACCCGCATCACCAACGTCGAGCCCCATGCCTTGGACAAGGAACTCTTCGAGCGTCTCTACGGCCCGGATGCGGTGGCCGACGAAGCGGCTTTCCGCCAGAAGATCCAGGACGAGGCCGAGGCGGCTTTCCGCACCGAGACCGACGCCCAGATGATGACCGATACGATCGACTACCTGATCGAAAATACGAAATTCGACCTGCCGACGGACTTCCTGCGCCGCTGGCTGATGGCTTCGGCCGAAAAGCCGATGACCGACCAGGAGGCCGAGCAGCAGATGAAGGATTCGGAAAAGAGCCTGCGTTACCAGTTGATCGAAACGCAGCTTTTGCTCGACGCCGGGGTGCGCATCGACTATACGATGATCCAGCAGCGCGCCAAGGACTTGTTGCGCATGCAGATGGCCCAGTACGGCCAGGCCGGGATGCCGGACGAGCAGCTCGACCCCATCGTGGAGCGCGTGTTGAAAAACCGCGAAGAGGTGAGCCGTATCCAGAACATGCTGGTGCGCGAAAAACTGATGGACATCTTCAAGGAGAAGGTGCCTTACAAGGTCAAGGAAGTAACCCTCGACGAGTTCGTCAAAGCGGTTGCTGCGGCCAAGAAGAAGTAAACAGACATTTGCCGTCGATAGGAAAGGGCGCCGGAGGGACTCCGGCGCCCTTTTTGATGGGCCGGAGAGGGAAATCCGGGGGATCGTCGGCGGATTTTGCGTACCTTTACCCGCAAAACGATGTTTCCCTTTTTGCAACGAGTGCCATGAAAAAGAAAAAGCATACCGTATGGCTGATCCTGATCACAGCCATCATTTGTTCGGCGATCGTAGCCCTGCTCAACATGATGGGGTACCAGCATGTCCTAGCTACGCTGTTGTCCGTCTCGTCGCTGGTGGTGGCTGCGGTGGGTGTCATCCTGGTGTATCGGGAACTCGAAATGACCAACGACATCGCCGAGGCCGAGTTCATCGCCAACATCAACACCTCTTTTGTCTCCAATCCCGATTACAAACGGGTGTATGCCGCACTGGACAATTACCAGCGCTTGTTGAGTTGCCGGGCGGAAGAAGGCCTGCTCCGCAAGGCCGAAAGGGAGATCGAGCGGCTCGAAAACAGCGACATATCCAATTACCTGACCTTTTTCGAGGTGCTCAACGTCCTGCGCAAGAAAGGCGTGTTGCGCATCGAGACCATCGACGACCTGTTCGCCTACCGTTTTTTCATCGCGGTGCGCAACCGCTGTATCTACCGGCGGAAGATCGCCAAAGGCAATTTCGGGAATATCCAGGAACTCCAGCAGGTGTGGGAGGCGTACCGTTCTGCCAAGGGATGCACTATCTATGGCGAAGACCCCGATGTGCCGCAGATCACCTATGCGCAGATCGGTGTCCCGTACCTGGGCAGCCTTTTGGCCATACAGGACGAGGCCTTCGCGCAGATGGAGGACAAGCAGATCCTGCGGGCCAATCCCGCTTCGGTGCTGCGCGACTGTCTGGAGAACCATTTCGTCGTGGGGGCTTTCTCCCGGGGGGAACTCGTGGGCTTTGCCATTCTCTACTTTGCCCGCGATACGGAGGAAAACCTGGTGCAGTACCTCGGCCGGCAAGTGGAGGATTATTCGGCGTATGCCAACATCAAGCTCGTCATCGTGCGTCCATCCCATCGCGGGCAGGGGTTGCAGCGGGAGTTGATGGAGCATCTTGAAACGGTAGCCCGCGAGCGCGGCATACGGGAACTTCTGGCCACCATTTCCCCCCGCAATATCCACAGCGAGAACAATTTCCTGGCGATGGGATACGCCAAGGTAGGATACGTGGAGCACAAGTACGGCGATTACGACCGCAATATTTTTGCCAAAGTCCTGTAAGGGCGCCGTTGGGCGGTACCGGGACGATTTCTTATTTTTGCAACCGAAGAAAAGACAACGCATACCGAATGAAAGAAAAAGACGAATTCCGCAAATATGCCGTAGGGCATCTGGGCATTTCCAGCTATCGCCTGGACCGTTATTCCTCGGTCTACGGGGAGTACATCTCGCCCACGGTCATCGAAGAGCGCCAGCTCAATGTCGCCCAGATGGACGTGTTCTCCCGTCTGATGATGGACCGCATCATCTTCCTGGGCACGGCCATCAACGACGATGTGGCCAACATCATCCAGGGGCAGCTCCTGTTCCTCTCCTCGGTGGATGCGACCAAGGACATCAGCATTTACATCAATTCGCCCGGTGGAGGCGTGTATGCCGGGTTGGGCATTTACGATACGATGCAGTTCGTCGGCCCGGACGTGGCCACCATCTGTACCGGTATGGCCGCTTCGATGGCCGCCGTGTTGCTGTGTGCCGGAGCGAAGGGAAAGCGGGCCGCTTTGCGCCATTCCCGCACGATGATCCACCAGCCGATGGGCGGGGCGCAGGGGCAGGTGTCCGACATCGAGATCACGGCGCGCGAGATCAAGAAACTGCGCGACGAACTCTACACCATCATGGCCGAACATTCGGGTCAGCCGTTTGAAAAGATCGAGAAGGACTCCGACCGCGATTACTGGATGACCTCGTCCGAAGCCCTGGAGTACGGCATGATCGACGAGATCCTCGAAAAGAAAAAGAAACACACCCCCTCGACCAAATAATGGCAAACCATCAGAAACACTGTTCGTTCTGCGGGCGTCCCAAAAGCGAGACCCGTCTGCTGATCACCGGGATCGAGGCCAACATCTGCGACGAGTGCATCGAACAGGCCATGCGCATCCTCCAGGAGGAGGTCTCCCGGGAGGACCAGCAGGAGGCCTCGGTCGATCTTTCGCAGATCAAACGCCCCTCGCAGATCAAGGCTTACCTCGACCAGTACGTCATCGGCCAGCAGGAGGCCAAGAAAGTCCTCTCGGTAGCGGTGTACAACCACTACAAACGCCTGGGGCAGAAGCGCGACGAGGAGGTGGAGATCGAAAAGTCCAACGTCCTGCTGGTGGGGCCCACCGGCACGGGCAAGACGCTGCTCGCCCGGACCATCGCCCGGCTGCTCGACGTGCCCTTTACCATCGTCGACGCCACGGTGCTCACCGAAGCCGGTTACGTGGGGGAGGACGTGGAGACCATGCTGACCAAACTCTTGCAGGCCGCCGACTACGACGTGCGCAAGGCCGAGCGCGGCATCGTCTTTATCGACGAGATCGACAAGATCGCCCGCAAGAGCGACAACCCCTCCATCACCCGCGATGTGTCGGGCGAAGGAGTGCAGCAGGCCATGCTCAAACTGCTCGAGGGGGCCAAGGTAAACGTTCCTCCGCAAGGCGGACGCAAGCATCCCGAACAGAAATTCATCGAGATCGATACCCGCAACATCCTTTTCATCGCCGGCGGTGCGTTCGACGGGATCGAGCGCAAGATCAGCCAGCGGCTCAACAAACAGACGGTGGGCTATTCGGCCGAGAGCCTGGGGACGATCTCCTCGGAAAACATCATGCGTTACGTAGCCCCGCAGGACTTGAAGTCTTTCGGGCTCATTCCGGAGTTGATCGGCCGTCTGCCGGTGATCACGCACCTGGATGCCCTGACCCGCGAGGACCTGTTGCGTATCCTCACCGAACCCCGCAATGCCGTCGTGCGCCAGATGGAGCGCTTGTTCGAGATGGACGGAGTACGGCTGAAGATCGACAAAAAAGCGTTGGAATACATCGTGGACAAGGCTTTGGAGTTCAAGACCGGGGCGCGGGGGCTTCGCACCTTGTGCGAGGCGGTGCTCACCGATGCGATGTTCGACCTGCCGGACAACCCTCCGGCGGAATTCCGCGTCACCCGCAAATATGCCCAGAGCCAACTCGCCCGTTTCGCGGTAGCGCAAGGGGCGAAAACCGCCTGAAAGAATCCTTCGCTGTAAAAGGCAAGAAAACGAAAAAACAACCATCACACCATGATAAAAACGATCGACGATATTTTTTCCCTTGCCCGTCAGAAGGGGCACGGATGCCGTCTGGTCCTGTGCCAGGCGTCCAATGAACATGCGTTGGAGGCTGCGCTCGAAGCCTCGGCGATGGGTTTCGTTACCCCCATCCTGGTCGGCCGGCGGGACGAGATCCACCAGGCTGCCCGAAACCTGGGCCGTTCGGTGGAAGGCGTGCAGACAGTCGAAGCCGAGGATGCCGAAGGAATGGTCGAAGCCGCGGTGCGCATGGTCAGTTCCGGGCAGGCCGACATCCTGATGAAAGGCGGGGTGACCACCCCGCAGATCATGAAAGGAGTGCTCGACCGCCAGTGGGGGCTTCGTACCGATCGGTTGATCTCTCATCTGGCCGTGTTCCAGATCCCGGCTTACCACAAGCTCCTGGTACTCACCGATGCGGCGATGAACATCGCTCCCACCCTGGAGGAAAAAGCGGTCATCGTGCAAAATACGGTGGACTTTGTCCGCCGTTTGGGTATCGATACGCCCAAGGTGGCTGTGCTGGCCGCCATCGAGCAGGTGAACCCCAAGATGCCGGCTACCCTCGATGCCGACGCCCTCAAGCAGATGAACGCCCGGGGCGAGATCGTCGATTGCCTGGTGGATGGCCCCTTGTCCTTCGATCTGGCGGTCTCGCAGGAGAGCAAACGCGACAAGCACTTCGAAAGCCCCGTCGCGGCCGATGCCGACATCCTGCTCGCTCCCGATATCGAGGCGGGCAACCTCCTCTACAAGTCCTTTGCCTTCTTTACCGAATGTCGCATGGGAGCCGTCATCCTCGGGGCGGCAGCACCCATCGTGCTCACTTCGCGCGCCGATACGATGGATGCCAAACTGGCCTCGATCGCTCTGGCGGTAGCAGGCTCGCTGCGCTGACCTCGGGAGGGGGAGGGGAGCTGCACAAGAGAAGTTGCAGGAAGAACCCGAATGAAGAAAAGACCCGGATAAGGAGGCAGAGAAAGAAAAATCCGGAGAAGAAAAAGAAAAACCGTTTTATCCACAGAAACCTTGAAGAAATACAGAAGCCTGGTGATCAACCCCGGTTCGACTTCGACCAAAATCGGGGTGTTCGAAGACCTTACCCTGTCGTTTGAAAAGAATATCGGCCACACACCCGAACAACTCGCTCCCTTTGCGGACATCCTCGACCAGCTCGATTTCCGCAAGCGCGCGGTGCTCGAGGCCCTGGAGCAGGCCGGGATCGACTTGTCCACCCTCGATTTTATCATGGCGCGCGGGGGCGTGCTGCGTCCCATCCCTTCCGGGACGTACCGCATCAACGAACAGATGCTCTCCGACCTGCGTACCAGCGCAACCCGCCATGCCAGCAACATCGCAGCCTTTATCGCCCAGTCCATTTCCCAGGACTTGGGAGGGATCCCGTGCTACATCGCCGACCCGGTGGTGGTGGACGAGATGGACCCCGTAGCCCGCATATCGGGCCATCCCAACTTTGTACGCAAATCGTTTTTCCATGCCCTCAACCAAAAGGCGACCGCCCGCCGGTATGCCGCCGAGATCGGTAGGCCCTATTCGGAGCTCAACCTCATCGTCGCCCACATGGGTGGGGGGATTTCCGTGGCGGCTCACCGCGCAGGCCGCGTGGTGGATGTCAATCAGACCATCGACGGCGAGGGGCCTTTCTCTCCGGAGCGCTCCGGTACCTTGCCGGTAGGCGATCTGGTGCGGATGTGTTTTTCGGGGCAGTACACCCAGCGCGAAATGCTGGCCATGATCAACGGCCGGGGCGGGGTGCTGTCTTACATGGGAGTGAGCGACATGCGCGAAGTGGTGCGGATGCGCGACCAGGAAGGAAACGCTCAGGCCGGCCTTATCTTCGATGCGCTGGTCTATCAGGTGGCCAAGGAGATCGGTTCGCTCGCACCGGTGTTTTCGGGACGGGTGGATGCGATCCTGATCACGGGAGGCATGGCGCAAAACAAGGTGGTGATGGCCAGCCTCATCCCCCGCATCGAGTTCATCGCTCCGGTACACCTGTACCCCGGCGAGGACGAACTGGGCGCTTTGGTACAAGCGGGGATGGCCGCCGTCTCGGGACGCCGCCCGGCGCAGGACTATCCCCCGCAGCAGGCTTGAGGCCGATCCCCCTTGCGTAAGGAAAGAGCAGGACGGCAGGGGGGGGGTAAAAGAAGGCAAAAGGGGGCAACAAGGAGGCGTAAGGGAGAATCGAAGGGAAACTCCCGGCGCTCCCCGGGGCGAAAAGGGGTAGGAAAAATACGTTCGGTTTATTCCGTTTCGAGGTCTTCGGGTCGGATCAGGTGGTTCAGCAGTGCGTACACCGTCAGACCCGATACGGTTTTGATACCGGTCTTGCGCGAGATGTTCTTCCGGTGGGAGATCACGGTATGCACCGACAGGTGGTGGATGGCGGCGATCTCCTTGTGCGTATGGCCTTTGACCAGCGAAGCGAGGATCTCCTTTTCCCGTTCGGACAGTTCGGGGTTTTCGCGCGCCGGCTCGTTTTCCCGCTCGTGGTTTTGCAGGGCGTGCAGCAGTTTTTTGACCACCGTCTCTTTCGGGTCGTCGATCTCCACGACGCAATCGTATTGCGCGAGTTCTTCCTGCGGGAGGTACGTGTACAGCAGCGCGCCCACCAGAGTCGAAGCCTCGACCGAGAGCAACGTGCGGATGTGGGTGCGCCCGTGCCGGTCGGCCAGGGAAGGGTTCACCAGCAGGACATCCGGCGGCAGGGCGGGCGGGAAGGCGCTCCATTGGCGGATGTCGGCGGCCGTGGCCGTCAGTTCGAAACTGCCTTCGGAGGCCAGCAGGGCTTTGACTCCCGTACGGACGATCTCCGAAGGTTCGATCAGGGCGAGACGGTATTTCTTGCGAGAGGTCATTGGGCTTGTTTTTCGAGTTCTCCGGCCAGCGGCACCAGGATTTTGTCTTCGATCAGGGTATGGCGGGCGATGTCCTCGCCCAGCAGGTAGAGGTCCAGCAGGATTTCGTTTTCCTGGCTTCCGTCGCCGCTCGGGGTGAGGTATTTGATCAGGATGCTCGACAGGTCGGAGAGTTTTTCCTCGATGTCCGTATGGTTTTTCTCGAAGACCGAAATGTCGTATTGCGGCGATTTCCGTCCCTGGGACAGGGTGCGGATGTAGGGGAATACGGTGTTTTCCTCGTAGTCGAGATGTTGCGCGACTTCGTGGGCGTATTGGTCGAAAAAGCCGAGCATCACCCGGGCTTCGGCATCCGGACGGGGGGCGACGATCTGCTCCAGGTGCTGCCGGATGTGGGGGATGCGGTCCTGGCGGTAATACCGATGGCTGGAGAGCAGGTATCCCAGCAGGTCCTCCAAGGGCAGGGCAGCGACCTGTCCGACGGCCGGCAGGTAGTCGGGATGGGTATAGAGGTTGAAGACGGTGAGCATCAGGGTGCAGTCCACTCCTTTTTCCCGGCAGAGTTGCCGGGCGGTTTTCTCACCCACGCCCAGCGTGAGCCCGAAGCGGGGCAGCAGCGGCAGCAGGCGGTAGTTGGACTGGAGGATGTCCGACATTTTGTCGTCGGGGGAAAACAGTTTTCGCTGGGGCATAAAGGACGTTTTGTTTTTCATTCGCAGGGTGCAAGTAACGCAAAAGTTTCGGGAGGGACAAGGCGGCGGGTGTAGTTTAACCTTTTTCTTGCCGCCTCTTCCGGGCGGTTTTCTCCGTCGCATTTTTTGCCCGGAAGGGGCTCTTGGAGATCGAACTCGTCTTGCAGAAAACGGTTTTCATACCCCGGGAAAAAGGGCTAACTTTGCCGGATAATAGAAAACAGACTTTTTATCCCGATGACAGACAAGATGACAGCGGCCCCGGGGCGGACTTTGCGCGATTCGGCCGCGATGCGCTGGACGGCGCTGGCCGTGGTGGCTTTCACCATGATGGCGGCCTACTATGTGAACGACGTGATGGCTCCCCTGCAGGAGATGCTGGAGGAACAGCTGGGGTGGAGCGGTTCGGAGTTCGGATTTTTTACCGGAGCCTACAGTTTCCTCAACGTATTTTTGCTGATGCTCATCTGGGGCGGTTTTCTCATCGACCGCTTCGGAGTGCGCTTTACCGGCAAACTGGCCGTGCTGCTCATGGCCGGGGGAACGCTGGTGCAGTACTACGGCATTACGGCCTTGGCCGGCAATGAAGAATTGATCTTCGGCTACAAGACCGGGGTGTTCGTCGCAGCGGCCGGGTATTCCGTTTTCGGGGTGGGCGCCGAGGTGGCGGGAATTACCGTGACCAAGATCATCGCCCGCTGGTTCAAAGGCAAGGAACTGGCCACGGCCATGGGAGTACAGGTGGCTCTGGCTCGCATCGGTTCGCAGGCGGCGTACAGCCTGGCGATCCCTCTGGCGCGGAACTTCCAACTCGAGACCCCGGTGCTCGTCGGACTGGTGCTGCTGGTAGGCGGTGCGGTGTCGTTCTTTGTCTTCTCGGTGATGGACCGCCGGCTCGACCGTCAGGAAGGGGCGATGGAAAGCGCTGGGGCGGACGACGAGAAGTTCTCGTTCCGCGATGTGGCAGGGATCGTGAAAAACCGGGGATTCTGGCTCATTGCGCTGCTGTGCGTGTTGTTTTACGCCTGCGTCTTCCCGTTCCAGAAATTCGCTTCGGCCATGATGGTCTCCAAGTACGGGATCGACCCGGACTTTGCCGGTTCCATCGTGGGATTGCCGGCCATGGGAGCACTGTTTCTCACGCCGGTCTTCGGCGGGGTGATCGACCGGCGGGGGCGTTCGGCTTCGATGATGATCCTGGGCTCGGGCATGCTCATCTTCGTCCATTTCCTCTACGCCATGCCTTTCGTGGACCAGTGGTGGGTGGCGGTGGCCTTGATGGTCATCCTGGGGATCGCCTTTTCGCTGGTGCCTTCGGCTCTGTGGCCGGCGGTGGCCAAGATATTCCCCGTCTCCCAACTCGGGACAGCCTATGCGCTCATCTTCTTTATCCAGAACATCGGCCTGTGGGGAGTACCTAACCTCATCGGAACGATCCAGGAGCATTATTGCGTGATAGGGCGCACTCCGCAGGGAGCGAGCATCTACGACTATACCCTGCCCATGCTGGTGTTCTGCGGGTTTGCCGTGCTGTCCGTGGCGGTGAGCATCCTGCTCAAGAAAGCCGACCGCCGGTACGGTTACGGACTGGAGTTGCCCAACATCCAGAAATGACGGACGGAGCGTATCCGCACTGCAAGAGAAAATAACGATCCGAGCGATGGAAAAGATAAAATTGGTCGTGGCCACCCACAACCGGCACAAGTTTGAAGAGATTGCCGCCCTGATGCCTTCCGGGGTGGAGCTACAGCCTTACTGGGAGTTGAGCGGGGAGGAAATCCCCGAAACGGGAGATACCCTGACGGAAAATGCCCGGCAGAAGTCCGCGTATGTGCGCGAGCATTTCTCGGCGGACTGTTTTGCGGACGATACCGGACTGGAGGTCGAAGCATTGGACGGCGCCCCCGGGGTGTATTCCGCCCGGTATGCCGGCCCGGGAGCGACCTATCAGGACAATGTGGACAAGCTCTTGCAGGCAATGGCCGGAGTGCAGGACCGTCGGGCGCGCTTCGTAACGGTGATCTCACTGTGGCTTCATGGCCGGGAATACCTTTTCGAAGGGAGCGTGGAAGGCACGATCCTCGAAAGCGCGCAGGGGGAAGAAGGATTCGGGTACGATCCCGTGTTCCTTCCCCAGGGCTGCGACCGCACCTTTGCCCAGATGACCCTCGAGGAGAAAGGGCGCATCAGCCACCGGGCGCGTGCCACCGAAGCGATGATCGCTTTTCTGTCTGAATACCTTAAAAACACACACCGATGACAAATAAGAACGATGCCGGCAAGAGCGCTGCGGAGCACCCCGTAGTGCGTTATGTGAACCAAGTCCGGGTGCGGTACAACGATACCGACCGGATGTCGTTCGTCTATCATGGCAATTACGCGATGTATTTCGAGGTGTCCCGTTTGGAGATGCTGCGTTCGCGGGGGCTGACCTACAAGAAGATGGAGGAGGAAGGCGGGGTGATGCTGCCCGTGTCCGACCTGCACATCAAGTATATCCATCCGGCGTTTTACGATGACCTGCTCGACGTGGAGGTAACGCTGCTCGAAAAACCCTCCGTCCGGGTGCGCTTCGGTTACCGGGTTACCAACCAGGACGGGGTGCTGATCTGCACCGGGGAAGTGGTGCTGGCCTGTGTGGATGCCAAAACGCGCCGTCCCACCCGCGCTCCGGAGTATTTCCTGAAGTGTTTCCCGGAGTTCGACCGGTAGGGATTCTTTTCTTCTTCTCTTTTCCCTTTTCCTTTGGGAGGAACCTTCGGGGCATCATTTTCCCCGGGGGCATCCAGGGGACTTCTCATGCCGGTGGCAGCCCGCGCAGCCTTGGCCCGGATGCCGGTGGGACGGCCGGGAGCATCCGGCGCAGTCCGAAGCGTGAGACCCGCCGTGGCCGCAGCATCCGCCGCAAGGATTGCGGCGGATGCTGCGTACGATACGCCCTCCCAGCAGCAGGGCGCACACCAGCACGATGATCAGGGTGAGGATATCTTGCAGCATGGCCTTGTCTTATGCAAACAGGAGTCCGATCCGGTAAACGGCAAACGATACTACCCACGCTACACAGGTGGTGTACACGGCCGTGAAGAGCGCCCATCGCCAACTGCCCGATTCGCGGCCGATGGCGGCGATGGTGGCGATGCACGGGAAGTACAGCAGGATGAAGATCATCAGGGTAAAGGCCACCAGCGGCGTGTAAACCTTTTGCCCGGCCTTGGGACCGGAGGTGTAGGTCTGTTCCTTGAGCCGCTCGCCGAGGGTCTGGGTGTCTTCATCCGAACTGGAGAGTACGGCCATCGTGCTGACAACGATCTCCTTGGCGGCAAATCCGGTAACCAGGCTCACCCCGATCTGCCAGTCGAAGCCCAGGGGGGCGATGGCCGGCTCGACCGCTTTTCCGATCCGGCCGATGTAGGATTTCTCTTGTCTTTCCGCCTCTTGCAGGGCGTCGATGTGGGCCAGGGAGCTTTCTTTTTCCTGGGCCGGGATATTCCGGGCCGCTACCTGTTCGCGCAGCGCGTCGTAGTCCTGTGCGTAGTCCACCTTCTCGGGGTAATGCCCCAGTGCCCAGATCACGACCGAAGCCAGCAGGATGACCGTTCCCATCTTGCGCAGGTACTGCACGCCGCGGTCCCACATGTGGCGTACCACGCTCACCAGGGTAGGGATGCGGTACGGAGGCAGTTCCATCACGAAAGGAGCTTCTTCCTTGCGGAAAAACACCTTCTTGAGCAGCAGCGAAGAGAGGATGGCTACCACCACGCCCGTCAGGTAAAGGGCAAAGAGCACCAGTCCGCTGCGTTCGGGAAAGAAGGCGCCGATCAGCAGGACATAGACCGGCAGGCGGGCGCTGCACGAAGTGAACGGGATGATGAGCATGGTGAGGATACGGTCCTTGCGGCTTTCCAGCGTACGGGTGGCGATCACCGCCGGCACGTTGCACCCGAAGCCCATCAGCAGGGGAATGAACGATTTGCCGTGCAGTCCGATGCGGTGCATGAGCCGGTCCATGATAAAGGCCGCGCGCGCCATGTATCCCGTATCTTCCATCAGCGCGATAAAGAAGAACAGGATGAGGATATTGGGCAGGAATACCAGCACCCCTCCCACACCGTTGATCACCCCGTCCACCAGCAGGGAGCGCAGCGAACCTTCCGGCAGGGCGTTCCCCACCCAGGCTCCGAGTGCCGAGACGCCCGTTTCCAACCACTCCATCGGGTAGTTGCCCAGGTAGAACGTCGCCTGGAAAACGGCCAGCATGATGGCCAGGAAGATGGGAAAGCCCAGCCATTTGTTGGTGATCAGGGCATCCGGGTCGCGGCTTTTGCGCGAAGGACCGTCCTTGAAGGTCAGGGTCTCGGAGAGTGCCCCGGCGATAAAACCGTATTTGGCATCGGCCAGGATCGTTTCCACGTTTTCCCCGTAGGTGCTCTCCAGGCGCTGTGCCGCGGTGCGGGCCGTCTGTTCGATCAAGCCCCGTTGCGGGCTTTTCCCGATCGATTCCCGGGCGGTCTTTTCGTTTTCCAACAGGCGCAGCGACAAGTCGCGCGGCGAGTACCGGGCCATCAGGTCCTTGTCCCGCCGCAGGACTTTCTGCAACTCGCGGATAGCATTTTCCACGTCCTGTCCGTAGTGGATGTGGATGTGGCGCACGGTGGGTTCCTTGCCTTCGAAGACTTCGATCACTTTGTCCAGGAGTTCTTCGATGCCCCGGCCTTCGCGGGCGGTGGTAGGCACGAACGGGATGCCGATCATCGACCCCAAGGCCCGGTAGTCGAACCGCCGGTCGCTGCGCAGCAGCTCGTCGTACATGTTCAGGGCCACTACCACGCGCATGTCCATGTCGATCAGGGCGGTGGTCAGGTACAGGTTGCGCTCCAGGTTGGTCGCATCCACGACGTTGATCACCACGTCGGGGGTCTTTTCGGTCAGGTGCCGGCGCACGAAGACTTCCTCGGAGGAATATTCCGTCAGCGAATAGGTGCCCGGCAGGTCGGACAGGCGGATGGTATAGCCCTTGTGGTGGACGACGGCCGTTTTCACATCGACGGTAACACCGCTGTAATTCCCCGTTTTCTGGTGCGATCCGGAGGCTTCGTTGAACAGCGAAGTCTTGCCGATGTTCGGGTTGCCCACCAGGGCGACGTCGATGGTGCGCAGGGCTTCGTGCAGGTGGGCGGGGCGTTTGGCCTGGCAGGGACAGTCTTCGGGGGTGAAGACTTCCGCTTGCGGGACGGGCGCAGGGCCTGCTGCGGCGGAAGGATGTTCCCCTTCGGAGCAAGGGGTAACCTCGATCAGGTCGGCTTCGCTGCGGCGCAGGGCCACCTGGTATCCCATGATGGCGTATTCCACCGGGTCGAGCATCGGGGCGCTCTTGATCACCCGGATGCGCTGCCCGCGTACGAACCCCATTTCGGTGATCCGCTTGCGGAATGCGCCGTGTCCCTGTACTTTGACGATGATGCCCCATTCTCCGGCCTGGAGATCGGACAAACGAACCGTTTGCAATGGTTTTTCCGTATCCAAAATGCGTGTTTTATACCCTTTCCGGGTGCAAAGTTACTTCAATTTTTTCTCGGCTGGCAGCCCGTAGCCGGCCACGGTCGCAAAATAATTGCAAAATATTTCCCGGGGAAATCCCCCGGAATGATTAATTTTGTTATTTCCCATACCTAAAAACGGCTACGAACAATCCGCATATCCCGCATGAATAAAATCGCCCGCAGGGCATCCATATGGCTGACTGGTCTGTTGCTGCTCGTAGCCTTGGCAGCGGGCAGCCTGTTGCTTTCGCCGGTGCAGAGCTTCCTGGGGAGGAAAGCCGCGGAACTCCTCTCGCAGCACATCCCCCAGCAGGCGAGCATCGGGCGGATCGACATCCGGCCTTCGGGACGGGTCTTCCTTTCGGACATCCGGGTGCTGGACCACCGGGGGGATACCCTGATCGCCATCGACTCGGTCCGGGCGCGGATCAAGTGGAGTACGCTGTGGACCGGCCGCCTAGCCTTCCGGCAAGCCGACCTATATGCCCCGCAGGTGCGGGCGATAAAATACCCCGGGGAGGAGCGCTCCTCCCTCGCGCTGTTCCTGGACCACCTCAAGGGAGAAAAGAAAAGACCTTTTTACCTGGATATCGCCCGGGCCCGTTTGCTCTCGGGGGAATTCTCCTTCCGGGACGACGAAAAAGAGCGGTACGAAGCCATACAAGGCCTGTCTTTGGGAGTGTCCGGACTGTCGATCGCTCCGGACGACTACCGCGTTACGCTCGACTCCCTGCAAGCGCAAGGCCGCGGCGGAAGCCGGATCCGCCATCTCTCGGGAGAATTCCGCTTCGCTCCCCGGGGGATCATCGCCGACGGGGTAAAACTGCTCACCGAATACAGCGACCTGTCGTTCTCGGCCTCCGCTTACCTGCCCGAGAAGGATTCCACGGGGCAAACCTTCGGGCAACGCCTGCGCCGGGGTGAGTTCTCTCTCTCCATCGAACCCTCGCACATCGACCCGCGCGACGCCCGGCCGTTTTACCCCCGGGCGGAAGGAATCCCTCCCCTCGAACTCTCGGCGCACCTCGTGGCGCAAAAGGGTCTGCTGGATGTAAAAAGTTTCAATCTCTCGATCGGCGATCTGCTCTCGACCGACCTCTCCGGGCAGATAGACGCTCCGGGTTCACTGCGGGAAGGCAGCGGAAGCATCGTGCTGAAAAATCTCCGGATACTGCCCGGGAAAGCTCTCGCCGTGGCCAAACGCGCCGCTGCAGGGCAGCTCTCCGGGGAGGCGCTCGACAAACTCTCCTCGGTGGCCTACCTCTCGGGCAGCGGGCTGCTCACCCTGGAAAAAGGCAACGTAACCTCCGTCGTCTCGCTCACCACCCGCCAGCACGGGCGGATCTTCCTGCGCGGACAGTCCACCGACCTGTGGAACCGCAAAAACGCCCGCTATACGGCGCGTGCGGTACTGGAAAACGTCAATGCCGGCCTGCTCACCGGCTCGGGGAGCCTGGGGAAAACCACCCTCTTTGCCGACATCCGGGGGCAGGGTTTCCGTCCGGAGAACGCTACGGTAGAATTCCGCTCGTCGATCCCGCTGCTGGAATTCCGGCAATACCCCTACACCGGCATCTCCCTGCAAGCCGGTTTGAAAGGCGGGGTGCTGTCCGTCGAGACGACGGTAAACGATCCGAATCTGGCAGCCAAGGTCTCCGCCCGGATGGAACGGGGGGAGGGGAAAGGCTCTTTGCACACCCGTCTGGACATGTACCTGGACAAGAGCGACCTCCATGCCCTGGGACTGGTGCAGGACAGCATCGTCAATCTGCGCGGCACGATCCGGGCGGAGCTCACCGGTTCGGGAGCGGATGACGTGCTGGGAACGGTCGATCTCTCGGAGATGAGCTACAACAACGGCAACAACTACTACTACATCGACCGGATCCGCATCGCCTCCGAACAGATCGACAGCCTTTCCCGCCGCCTTTCGATCGAATCCGAAGACTTGTTCAACGGCTACATCCAGGGCAACTACCTCCTTTCCCAAGTCCCCTCCGCGGTGGCCAACGGGCTGCTTTCGGGCTTCAAGGCCTACCGGAAAAAGGAAGTAACCCCCGGACAGCAATACGACTTCCAGTTCCACATCACCGCCTCGAACGTAAAGATCGTCAATACCCCCCTGATCTTCGACGGGCGCACGCATTTCGGCGGGCGGGTCGATACTTCGGGCGATGATTTCTCGCTCGAAGTCCTGGCCGACCGGATCAATTACCGGGACATCCTGGTCGATACGCTTCAGGTGCGCCTCAACACCGCCCTGGCCAACGTGCTGACCCTCCAGGCCGACAAATTCATCAATCCGGTGTACAGCATCGAAGGCTTGGACTGCTCCGCACTGCGCTACGCGGACAGCCTGGCCATCCGCAGCGACTTTCACAAGTGGAACAGCGCGGACAGCATCTCCTTCCACCTCAACGCCTACCAGAAAGACGACGCGCAGGGGAACATCGTCGTGGGCTTCCTTCCCTCGCGGATCGACCTGGAACACCTCGGCTGGCGCTTCGGCAGCCAGGGAATCCCCGGGCGCGACCGTATCGTATGGAACGTGGAGAGCGGCCAGGTGCGCATCGATTCGCTCGAAATGACCTCCGGGGAGGCGATGATCGGAGCCGGGGGATTCTACACCCCTCGCGATTCGATGGACCTGCGGCTGGAGGTCCGTTCGCTCGATCTCTCGCGAACGGTATTCCTGCGCAACAACGTCCCGCTGGAAGGCGATCTGAACGGACTTCTCCATCTCTCCCGGGCCGATGCCCAGGCTACGGTCATCCCGGAAGCCTCCCTGCGCATCGACTCGCTGGCCATCGGGACGAGCCGCATCGGGCATTTCGACCTCTCGGTAGCCGCCGACCTGGGAAAAGGCTACGTAAGTACCTCGGCCCACCTGATCCACGGATCGCGGGAAGCGCTGGCGCTTTCCGGCGGGCTGAAGATCGACGGGCGAAGCCTCATCCCCGAGATAGACATTTCCCTGGACAGCTTGCCGGTCGATGCGGTGCATTACCTGCTGCCTACGGTTTTCGACCGTTCGAGCGGTTACGCCTCGGCCCGGCTCGAAATGCGCGGGAAGTTGAGACAACCCGACATCAACGGTACGGTTTGCCTGGACGGGACCCGCCTGGGGATCAATTTCACCCAGGTGGAATACTCCGTTCCCGACGGCACGGAGGTCCCGGTGCGCCACAGTTTCTTTTATTTTGAGAAAATCCCGGTACGCGACGTGGTCTATGGCACCCAGGGGACCTTGCAGGGGCGTATCTACCACGACCGGTTCAAACCCTGGTACCTCGACCTGCGCGCCGATGCCGACCGGATGCTGGTACTCAACACCACGGGCGAGAACGAGGAAAAATTTTACGGACGGGTCTTCGCTACGGGTTACCTGCAACTCCAGGGCCCGACCCAGGCGTTGAAATACAACATCGCAGGCCGTACCGAACGCAATACCACCTTTGCCATCGACATCGGCAGCACGTCGGATTTCAAGGAATCCCAGATGATCACCTTCGTCCCCCCTCGCTCCTCCCATGTGGATTCGTTGCTGCTGAACCTGAAAAGGAAAATCGTCAAGACGGCGGCCTCCTCCTCGAGCGAGATGGACATCGCTATCCAGGCCACCCCGCAGGCCACCCTGACCCTCTACCTGGACAAGGCCACCGGGCACATGATCCAGGCCACCGGACAGGGGAATCTCGCCATGCACCTCTCGCCCAAAGGAGCCTTTACGCTCAACGGGACTTACGAAGCCACCGGCGGCACGTACAACTTCGTGTACACCATCATCAAACGGCCCTTCAACCTGCTCTCGGGCGGGAAGATCACCTTCGACGGCGACCCGGCCAATCCTTCGCTCGACCTTTCGGCCTCGTACAAGACGACCGTCAAACCGGCCGTCTTCCTGTCCTCCGTGGCCGAAAACGCCCGGGAAGAAGTCGTAACGACCATTCACTTGACAGGCGACCTGAACAATCCGGTGTACAATTTCGACATCCAGATGCCCCGCGCCACCGAAAACGTCCAGGAGGAACTCGCTTACCGCCTCTCCGACCAGGAGCAGCTCAACCAGCAGTTCATTTCGCTGATGGTGCTCAACTCGTTCTCGGCCAGCGGGGAAAATGAAAACCAAAACCTGGTGGCCACCGGCGTATCGGGCCTGACCGCCAACATGCTTTCCTCGCAGTTTTCCAACATCCTCCAGCGTTTTGTCAGCGGGGTGGACATCAACGTCAATCTCAATACCGCCACCAACCGGTATGTCGGCACCACCGAGGGTACGGATGTGGAGATCGGGGTTTCCACCAAATTCTTCGGCGACCGCATGACGGTAAACGGCATCGTGGGCGTACCCACCGGCACCACCCAGTCCGACCTGGCAGGCGACGTGGAGATCGAGTACAACATCACCCCCGACGGACGGCTGCGCGCCGTTTTCGTCAACCGCCGCCAGAACGACTACCTGAACAACCAACAGGGCTACCTGCAAAGCGTCGGCATATCGTACCGGCAGGAATTCAATACCTTCCGAGAACTCGGGGCCTTGATCAAACAATCCTTCTCCGGGAAGAAATCCGAGCAGCGCCGCAAAGCCCGCGCCGAACGAAAAGCCGAGCGCATGGGCGAGCAACCACCCCTCACCGCCCCGGCAGCCGACACGCTCGACACCGTGCCCGGCACGCTACCCTCGGACAGTGCCACCGCCAAAATTTCTTTTCGATGACCTCCCACCGACCCGACGGCCTGTTCCGTTTCCAACGTTTTTCGATGACCCATGCCCGCTCGCCGATGAAGATCGGTACGGACGGCGTCCTGTTGGGGGCCTGGAGCGACGGTTCGCAGGCCCGATGGGCGCTGGACGCAGGAACCGGCTGCGGACTGATCGCCCTGATGCTCGCACAACGCTACCCGCTGTTGCAGGTAGAAGGCATCGATATCGATCCGGGAGCCGTAGCCGACGCCCGGGAAAACTTTGCCCACAGCCCCTTTGCCGAGCGCCTTTCCGTATGCCAAGGCGACGTGCTGACCGCCGTTTTCTCTCGGCGTTACGACCTGATCGTCTCCAATCCGCCTTTTTTCACCGAAGACACCCTCCCTCCGGAGGCACCCCGCGCCGCGGCACGCCATGCCCTCCACTTGCCGGCGGAGGAGTTTGCCCGCAGGATAGTCGAAATCCTCGCCCCTTCGGGGCGTGTCGCGCTGATCTATCCTTACCGGGAGGCGGACCGGATCGTCGTCTTCTTTGCCGCAGAAGGTCTGTACCTGGCCCGGCGCACGGATGTGCGGGGCGGGGTCGGACGGCCGTTAAAACGTTCGCTGCTGGAATTTTCTTTCGCCCCCGTACGGGCGGAAGAGGTGGTGGCAGACACCTTGCAACTGTGCCAGGAAAACGGGCAGCGCAGCGCACAATACCGGGAACTCACCCGAGGTTTTCATCCCGATACTCCCTCGTTGTAGGGATCGCTGCGGGAAAAATTAGCCAACATAGGGGATTTTCATTCCCCGGGGATCGCCGCATCTTTGTCCATGTCATCATGGATGATTGATGTTGTATATTTTTTAATAGATTTTTGATCCCTGAAAGGCGCCTGCGACATTTCTTCTTTTCGGCAGGCGCCTTTTTCCATGCCTTGCCAGCAGCGGTTCTCCCATTCGTTTCGAAAGCGGACCAGCAAACGCGACATGCGGCCGAGAGCCCCCGGCGGCGGGACATGCCGCCGTCCCCGCGTCCCGGCCACCCGCACACGGCGTACCTTCACTCCGCCGGCGCGAAGGATTTCTCCCACGGCACGTCCTGCGCCGCTGCTCTGCCCGAAAAGCCGGTCGAAAGGGAACGGGGTCGTACAGGCCGTTACGACGATTCCCCTACGTCCCCGAAGTTTCTTCTGCGGCAACCCGTGCGATCCCTCGCCCATGAAAACGGGCACCAGACGGTCGAAAAGCACCTTGAGCGGGCCGCTCATGTTGGCCCAATAAACCGGCGTTCCCACGACGATGAGATCGGCCTGGCGCAGGAGTTCTGCGGCGCGGTGCGCATCGTCCTCGGGCAGGCGGCATACGCCCTCGCGCCGACAGGCCATGCAGCCGGTACAGGGCTGGATGTGCATCCGGGAAGGAGTAAGCAGCGAGACTTCGCCGCCGATGGTCTTTGCGGCGTGTTCCATCATCCGGGAGATCAGCCCCCGGGGACGGGGTGAACCGTTGAGGATAACGGTACGTATCGGCCTTTTCATTTTCTGTAGTTTCCTCCCGGAAAGTTATTTTTCGCCGGGGTGCTCGTCGGAGGGGTCGAAAGGATACTTGCGCCGGGGATTGCGCGGAAACCAGCCCTTGCGCACCCGTTCCTGTTGTTCGAAGATCTCCTTGATGCCCCACAGGCAGGTGAAGGCAAATACGCCCAAAAGAGCTGACAGGGTAACGTCCTGCACCCATACCGCAGCGACGATCCCGAGCAGGCCCAGCAACAGGAAGGCCCACCAGATACGGGTCCCGAAATAGTACTCGCCTTTGATCACCGCCGGATGCGAAGCGCCGATGATCAGAAAAGTCAAAGCTCCGATGAGCAGACCGTTGAAGTTGAGGGTGTCAATCCATGCGTCCATCTTTTTTCGTACTTTTGTCCCATGACAATACTTGAGCAGCCCGTCATCCTGGGCATCGAATCCTCCTGCGACGACACCTCTGCGGCCGTGGTGCGCGGTACGCAGTTGCTTTCCACCGTCATCGCCTCGCAGAAAGTCCACGAACTCTGGGGAGGCGTAGTCCCCGAACTGGCTTCGCGCGCCCACCAGCAGAATATCGTCCCGGTGGTCGATGCTGCCATCAGACAAGCAAATATACGCAAAGAGGACATAACCGCCATCGCTTTTACGCGCGGACCGGGCCTGATGGGTTCGCTTTTGGTGGGCACTTCGTTTGCCAAGAGCCTTTCGGTCGCGCTGGGGGTTCCCTTGATCGAAGTCAATCACATGCAGGGGCACATCCTGGCCAATTTCGTGGAGGACGGCAGCGGCCGCCCCGCGCCGCGTTTCCCGTTCCTGTGCCTGACCGTCAGCGGCGGACACACCCAGATCGTGCGGGTGGACGACTACCTGGAACAGACCGTCCTGGGTTCGACCATCGACGATGCGGCGGGCGAGGCTTTCGACAAGATCGGCAAGATGCTTTCCTTGCCCTATCCGGCCGGACCGCACATCGACCGCCTGGCGCGGGAGGGCGATCCGAAGGCCTTCTCCTTTTCCCGTCCCGAACCGGGCGGGCTGGATTTCAGTTTCTCGGGGCTCAAGACCTCGGTGCTGTACTTTTTGCAGAAAAAGGAAAAGGAAGACCCCGATTTCGTCCGGGAACACCTATCCGACCTTTGCGCTTCGGTACAGGGGACGATCGTGGACATACTGGTCTCCAAACTCCTGCGGGCCCTCCGGCAGACCGGCCTCCGCGAGGCCGCCATCGCCGGCGGCGTTTCGGCCAACTCGGGCTTGCGCGAGGCTTTGCAGCAGGCCGCTTCCCGTCAGGGGATCGTCCTGCACCTGCCTGCCCTCAAATTTACCACGGACAATGCCGCGATGATCGCCGTAACGGGGTATTTCAAGTACCTCCGAGGGCAGTTCACCGACGAGTCCGCCGTGGCGCAGGCGCGGTATTCGCTTTAGAGAAGAAAACACTTTTCCCGGATATGCAACTCTTTTACGCTCCCTCCCTGCTCCCCTCCGGGGAGTTTTTCACCCTGGACAAGGATGAAAGCCACCATGTGGTCAAAGTCCTGCGGATGGTCGAAGGCGAAACCCTCCTGGCGACCAACGGACGGGGCGTGATGGTGCGCGGACGGATCGCCCTGGCAAGCCCCTCGGGGGTCTCGGTACGCGTGGAGCAGACCCTGGAGGACGACCAGCGGCGTCCCTACCGCCTTCACATCGCCGTAGCACCCACCAAATCCAACGACCGGATGGAGTGGCTGCTCGAGAAAGCCACCGAGATCGGCGTGGACCGCATCACTCCGCTTATCTGCGCCCGCAGCGAACGGAGGGTGTACAACCGCGACCGGGGGGAAAAGATCATCGTCTCGGCCGGCAAGCAGTCCCTCAAGGCGACCTTCCCGCAGCTCGACCCTCCGACCGACTTCCGGACGTTTCTCCGCCAGACGGCGTCGTCTTCCGCCTGCCTTCTGATGGCTCACTGTATGGAGGGGGAACGCCAGCAGGCGGCTCCCTTGTTGGCGCGTTCGCAGGACAGCATCGTCCTGATAGGTCCCGAGGGCGACTTCACCCCCGAAGAACTCGACGAGGCGCTCAAGGCGGGGTATGTGCCGGTTTCGCTGGGGCAGGCGCGGCTGCGCACCGAGACGGCGGCCCTGTATGCCGTGGCGGCGGCTTCGGTGGGGCATGCTTTGTTTTAACCGTTTGTAAAACCGCCATGCGAAGATGATTCCCGAGAGCTTTCCCTGGGGTGATGCCCTTCCGTACAACAGCGCGGCCGAAAGGCTCAAGGAGCGTTTCGGCGGGCGCGTGCAGAAAGTGTCGCTCTCCGGGGGATTTACTTGCCCCAACCGCGACGGGCGGGTGGGCACCGGAGGCTGCACTTTCTGCAACAACGAAGCCTTCGTCCCCTTTTATACCCACCACGCGGACATCGACGTGCAGATCGAGGAAGGGATCGGGTTCTTGCGCAAACGCTATCCCCGCAGTGCCCGATTCGTCGCCTACTTCCAGGCCTATACCAATACTTACGGCGATCCCGACCACCTCAGGGACCTCTATGCCCGGGTGTTGTCCCATCCCGCCATCTCCGGCCTGGTGATAGGCACCCGCCCCGACTGCATGGACGAGGCCATGCTCGATTTTTTCGCCACCCTGTCCCGCACGCATTTCGTCAGCATCGAGTACGGCGTGGAAAGCGTCTACGACGATGTTCTGGCGCAGGTAAACCGGGGGCACGACTACGCCGCGGCCCGGGACGCGATCCAGCGTACGGCCCGGCGGGGACTTCACACCGCCGCGCATTTTCTCTTCGGGCTTACCGGACGGCAACGGGAACTGGATTCCGTGCGGCAGATCAACGAGCTTCCCCTCTCGGCCGTAAAGTTCCACCAGCTCCAGCTCATGCGCGACACGCCGCTGGCAAAGCGCTGGTTGCAGGGCGATCGGGCGGGGATCCATCTTTTCGAGCACCGGGAGGAGTACGAAGATTTCATCATCGAAGTGCTCGAACGCCTTCGTCCCGACCTGCCGGTGGAGCGTTTCATCTCCGAGACCCCGCCCCGGTATCGCCTTGCTCCCGATTGGGGGCTGGAGTGGCGCGTGCCCGAGATCCAACGCGAGATCATCGCCAAAATGCGCTCCGGCGGGCATTGGCAGGGACGGAAATTTTCTTAACTTCGTGGAGGAAAAGAGCAGACGACGATGGCAAAACAAACGACCGAAACCCCCTTGATGGCGCAGTACAACGCCATAAAAGCCAAACACCCCGATGCGGTGTTGTTGTTCCGGGTGGGCGACTTTTACGAAACCTACGGGCAGGACGCAGTGGAGTGTTCCCGCATCCTGGGCATTGTGCTCACCAAGCGCAGCGCCGGGCTGCCCACCGAAACGGCGATGGCCGGTTTTCCGTACCACGCCATCGACACCTATCTGCCCAAACTGGTGCTGGCCGGCCGGCGGGTAGCGGTGTGCGACCAGTTGGAAGACCCGAAACTGGCCAAAAAGATCGTCAAACGCGGCGTAACGGAGCTCGTTACCCCCGGGGTGGCGATGAACGATCAGGTGCTCGCCTCGGGTCGGAACAACTTCCTGGCGGCGGTGCATTTCGGGCAGAAAGGGGTCGGCGTAGCTTTCCTGGACGTTTCCACCGGGGAATTCCTCATCTCGGAAGGCCCGCAGGGGCAGGCCGTCAAACTGCTCGAAACGTTTTCCCCCAGTGAAGTGCTGCACGAGCGGCGAATGAAGGTCCGCTTCCGCGAGGTCTTCGGCACCTCCTATCGTACGTACATGCTGGACGACTGGGCTTTTTCCGAGAGTTTCGGCCGGGAGACCCTTCAGAATCATTTCAAGACCCGTTCCCTCAAGGGCTTCGGCATCGACCGGATGTCCGACGGCATCGCCGCCGCCGGGGCAGTGATGGAGTACCTGCGCCAGACCGAACACAACCGCATCGACCATATCTCCCGCATAGCCCGTATACAGAGCGATACGTACGTGTGGCTCGACCGTTTTACGGCGCGCAACCTGGAGATCCTCTCCTCGCCCAGTGAAAACGCCACCACCTTGCTCGATGTGCTGGACCGCACCATCAGCCCGATGGGAGCGCGGATGCTGCGCCGCTGGCTCATGCTCCCGCTCAAGGACGTCGAGGCGATCCGCGGCCGGCAGGGAGCGGTAAAATACTTCCTTTCGCAGGAGGAAAAGGCGGACGAACTGCGTCGCTACATCGCTTCGGTGGCCGACATGGAGCGCCTGGCGGGGAAGGTGGCCACGGGGCGCATCAACCCGAAGGAGCTTTCCGCCTTGTGCGCTTCGCTCGAAGTCGGCACCCCGATGAAAAACATCCTCGGGCAGGCGGGCGACAGCCCCCTGTTGGTGCAGATGTCCCAGGCGGTGGACGGCTGCGGCGAACTCTGCGCCGCGATCCGCCGCACTCTGGCCGCGGATGCGCCCGCCCAGTTGTCCAAGGGCGGGGTGATCGCCCAGGGGGCCGATGCCGAGCTGGACGAACTGCGCACGATGCTGCATTCCAACAAGGCGATCCTCTCGGGCATCATCGAGCAGGAGGCCGAACGCACCGGCATCTCCTCGCTCAAGATCGGGTTCAACAACGTGTTCGGCTATTACATCGAGGTGCGCAATACGCACAAGGACAAGGTGCCTTCCGACTGGATCCGCAAGCAGACCACCGTCTCGGCCGAACGCTACATCACGCCCGAACTCAAGGAATTCGAAGCCAAGATCTTCGGCGCCGAGGACCGCATCGCCCAGATCGAATCCCGCCTTTACACCGCCTTGGTGGAGCAGTGCGGGAAGTACATCGCCGCCATTCAGGAAAATTCCCGCGTGGTAGCCGAGACCGATTGCCTGCTTTCGATGGCCTCGGTCGCCCAGCAATACGAGTACTGTTGTCCCCAGGTGGACCAGACCACCGACATCGAGATCATCGACGGCCGCCATCCGGTCATCGAACGGCGCCTGCCGCCCGAAGAGCCGTACATCTCCAACAGCGTTACCCTCAACCGGGAGACGCAGCAGATCATGATGATCACCGGACCGAACATGTCCGGTAAGTCCGCCCTGCTGCGACAGACGGCTCTGATTTGCCTGATGGCGCAGACGGGCAGCTATGTGCCGGCGCGCAGCGCCCGTCTCGGGGTGGTCGACCGGATCTTCACCCGGGTGGGGGCGTCGGACAACCTGTCCTCGGGCGAATCGACCTTCATGGTCGAGATGAACGAGACGGCCAACATCCTGAACAATATCTCGGAGCGCAGCCTGATCATTCTGGACGAGATAGGCCGCGGCACGAGTACCTACGACGGCATTTCCATCGCGTGGGCCATCGCCGAGTACCTGCATCAGTCGCGCCAGCGGCCCAAGACGCTTTTCGCCACCCATTACCACGAACTCAACGAGATGGCCGACTCGTTCCCCCGCATTCACAATTTCAACGTGTCGGTGCGCGAGGTCGGCGACCAGGTGATCTTCACCCGCAAACTCCAGCCGGGCGGCTCGAACCACAGTTTCGGGATCCATGTGGCGCAGATGGCGGGGATGCCGGCCGCGGTGATCGAACGCGCCACGCAGATCCTGCAGCAGATGGAGCGCTCCCAACTGGGAAGCGTGGCCGGGGGAGCGGCGGTGAAAAAGGCCCGGAAGGTGTCTGTCCCCGCAATGCCTTCTTCGGACAACATCCAGTTGAGCATTTTCCAGTTGGACGATCCCACGCTGGTCAATATCAAGGAGCAACTCAAGGGCATCGACATCAACAGCCTCACGCCGGTGGAGGCGTTGGTAAAACTCTCCGAGATCAAAAAGAGCATCGGACTGAAGGATTGACAGCGTCTCTCGCAACCGACCGGGCGGGCAAGCCGTCAGGCGGGGGCAAAAAGGGGGCGCAGCCTTTGGCTGCGCCCCCTTTTTGCCCCCGCCTGACGGAGAAGCAAGCTCACTCTTTCGGGGTGAAGCAGATGTCGTCCATCCAGATCATCGCCCGGGTATCCAGCCGGAAGTTCAGCGTGATGCCCTCGCGCCCTTTGCCCGGCTGCTGCTGCACGTAGACATCCACCTGGTAGCGTTTCCACTGCGGACTGTCTATCGTGAAGTTTTCATCGACCAGGGTGCGCCCTTTCAGACGGGCCGTTACGTTGACCACCGGGTCTACCGGGCGGATTTTCTCCACCTTGACCTTGCCCCGGTCGTTCACGTAGTTTTTCTCCTGGGGGAATTCCTCCTGTGCACCGGCTTTTGCCCAGAAGGACAGCGTGTAGGTGCGTGCCGAATCGACGATGATCGGGAAATGCTGCAAGGTTACCCCCTCGCCGTTCTTGTGGGTGATAAGGCGCAGGGAATGCTCCCCGGTATGTGCCGTGCGCGAATCGACGAAGTAGGTCGATCCCCGTCCTTTGCCCACCTGGGCATATACCGCATTGGGCACGCCGACCGAAGTATTGGCCTCGAAGCTCGGATCTACCACGTTGAGGCTGTCCAGCGAAGCGGTGAGCACCGGGTCGGCCTCCAGTTTGTACACCCGCGAGCCCAGAGCGTCGATCTTGTCCTCGATCACCCCGTTGCGCACCTGGATCGTCCGGTTCTCGAACGGAACTTTCAACTCGCCGGTAAAGTCCCAACCCTCGACTTGCAGCACGAGGTCCTTGGGCGTATTTTCCTTGTTCACGGCGGCGACCATCATGTTTTTACCGCGCGTCCAGGCGCGAGCCTCGACCATCGAATCGCTGGCAGCCACTTTCGGAGCCGGCTGTCCCGAGAGCACGTAAGGGGTCATCTCGGCTACTTCCAGGGCTACGGCAGCCGCTTCGCCCCACGCAGTGGTCGATTTCGGGAAACCGTTCTGCCCGTGGCGGATAAAGAACTGGAAGCCCCGCGAGCCGTTGAGCAGTCCCATGTACACCGAAGCGCGGATTTCGCCCGCCGTCGGTTCGCGCGTCCACCATTCATTCCCTCCGAAGGACTGGGGCACCAGCCAGATACCCTTTTCCAGTTGCAGGGCATCGGACATCGACTTTTGGAATTGCGCCACACCCGCTACCGGCTTGGTCGGTACCGGATAGAGGTCTCCCATCGAGATGTCGTAGCAGTCGATGTATTTGCGTTCCGAACCGTAGTGCATGAACACGATCGAAACCGGGTGGTACGGGTCGATGCTCTTGATCAGTTGGTAGAGTTCGCGCAGCACCTCCACCGGCGTGTTGCGTCCGTCGGGCTCGTCGGCCAGGTACCAGCTCAGCAGGGCCGGATGGTCCTTGAAAGCCTTGATCTCCTCGATGAACATCTGGCGGCGCTCCTCGGGGTCCTGGTTGCGGTTGTAGCCCGTGCCGGCCGTCGCTACGCTCAGCAGGTTGTAGTTTACTTTCATGCCCAGTTCGGCGGCGCGGTCCAGGTAGACTTTGCGCATCTTCCGGTCGGAACCCGGAATGCTCTGGTAGGGGGAGATCAGGTTGAAGCCCCGCACGACCTCCTCTTCCTGGATCATCGGCTGCACGGGCGAGTAGCAGTAAAACCCGTAGGGGATCAGCGGCATTCCGCGTGCGATCACCCCGCCCGTCTTACGGTCTACCTGGACGGCGTTGAATTTGTACGGCAACTTTTTCAGCTCGGCCGATCCTTCCACCGTCCCGTTGTCCGTCTGGACCGCATACTGGAAGCGGTGCGAGCCCTCGGGCAGGTCGGCAATGGGAACTTCTATCCCGACCATGCCCCCCGGCTGCTCTACCCGGGCCGAATACGTCTGTCCCGAAGCCGAGGTCAGGCGAACCGTAGCCCCGAGGTACGTGGAATCCTCGGGCAGGCATACGACAAATTCGGCCGAGGGTTCCTCCATGTAGTAGTCCAAGCGGAAAGCAGCCCGGATGTCTTTCGATTGCCCGTAAAGGCCGATGCCGACCAGGGCCAGGAAAATGAAAAGAGCTTTTTTCATAGAAAGTAGCGGATTGATGTGAACAGGTAATAGTGAAACGCTTGTTTATTGTGCAGGATGTCTTTTCTCTCCAAGGCGGCAACTTTTTGCCACCTCCCGCAGCGCCACGGCCGTCAGCACGAGGCTCACAGCGATGCTCCACCCCGGGAATACAGCCGGGACGATCCCCGGCAGATACACCGGCAGGAGGTTCGCCAGATTCGAGGTCAGATGAAAACCTGCCGGAATCCAGAGGTTGCCCGACCAAAGATACGAATATCCCAGCAAAACCGAGCACAGGAAAATGCCCGGAGTGTTCATCGCATCGGGATGCACCGCAGCAAAAAGCAGCGAGACCCCGAGGATGGCTCCCGCCGCCCTCCGTCGCCCCCGGCAGGCCATCCGCTGGATCGTCCCCCGGAAAAAGAGTTCCTCGCACAGCGCCGGCAGCACGGCCAGTACCAGGGCCACAGCGGGTAGTCCGCCCCAACCTCCCTCGCCTACGATACGTGCAATGGAGGCTTCGCGGGCATTTTGTACCTCCAGAAGCTGGGCAAAGGTCTCTTCGGACAGCACGGCGGAGAGCAGCCCGCCCCACAGACGGGATAGCCCTTGCAGCGCCGGTTGCAGGGCAAGGGCCGCCACGATGATGCCCGCGAGGGCTTTGCCCGGCGGCCGTCGGAACCCGACCTCGGCCGCCGTCTCCTTGGAAAGGAGCCCGCAGAGGACACCCGGCGCGCCGAACAGCAGGACGGTAAACCATCCCGCCGTAAACCGTGCCATCGCCGCCGTGTCCGTCCACGCGGGGAATACCCGGACGATGACCGCCTGTACGCCCATAGCTGCCAAGGTACACAGCAGGGTAAGCCCCAGCAGGCGAAACCATGCCAGGGTGTCCGGAGCGTTCGCAGAAGGGGAAATCGGGCGCATCGACGGGAAGGGATCGCCCCGAAGGGCGGCTTTTTGTGCCCAAATATATATCTTTGTCGCGATATTTGAACCCCCGGGGCGGAAAAAACCCCGGAAAAAACCACTTGCCATGATCCGCATAGACGACTTGATCCTCGAAGGATTTCCCGTGCTGCTCGCCCCGATGGAGGACATTACCGACCCGCCGTTTCGCGCCCTGTGCCGGCGGTACGGGGCGGACATGTCGTATTCGGAATTCATTTCCTCCGACGGGCTCATCCGCGGGGCGGAGAAAAGCGTGGTCAAGTTGGATTTCGACGAGCAGGAACGCCCCGTCGGGATCCAGATCTTCGGCGCGGATGTAGAAGCGATGGCGCTTTCGGCGCGCATCGTCGCTTCGCTGCCCAGCCGCCCCGACGTGTTGGACATCAATTTCGGCTGTCCCGTGGGGAAGGTGGCCGGGAAAGGAGCCGGCAGCGGTATTTTTCAGGATACCGACCGCATGTTGCGCATTACCCGGGCGGTGGTGCGCGAGGCGGGCGACCTGCCGGTAACGGTCAAGACGCGCCTGGGTTGGGACGAAAAGAGCATCTGTATCCAGGACCTGGCCGAGCCGCTGCAGGACTGCGGCATCCGTGCGCTGACCATACACGGCCGCACGCGCTGCCAGATGTACAAGGGACAGGCGCATTGGGAGGTCATCGGGGAGATCAAGCGCAATCCCCGGATCCACATCCCCATCATCGGCAACGGCGACGTAACCTGCGGGGAAGACGCCGCGCGGATGCGCGACCGGTACGGGCTCGACGGATGCATGATCGGCCGGGCGGCGGTAGGCGCTCCCTGGCTGTTTGCCGACGTGAAGCACTTCCTGGCTACGGGCGAACATCTTCCCGCTCCGGGTATCGCCGAACGGGTGGCCGTAGCCCGCGAACATTTGCAGCGGGCCGTGGCCTGGAAAGGCGAGCGTCTGGGCGTACTGGAGACCCGAAAGCACTACGCGGGGTATTTCAAGGGCATCCCGGACTTCAAGCCGATGCGCATCCGATTGTGCACGGCGGATACTTCCGAGGAGGTTTTCGGAATCCTGGACAATATTTTGGATGATTTTTCGTCCCGGGCGCTTTTTTAGTGTCCGAAAAACACTAATTTTACGCTTTGTTGAAAACACCTTTCAAAAACGTCGAACGAAATACCTAATCTCTTCAAAACACAATGAATACGAAAAAACAGAATTACACGCTGCCCATCGTGATGATGTTCGCGTTGTTCGCCATGATCGCCTTCGTGACGAACCTGTGTTCACCGATGGCGGTGATCGTCAAGAGTCAGTTCGGAGCTTCGAACTTCGCCGCCCAGCTCGGTAATGCGGCCAACTTCATCGCGTATGCGGTCATGGGAATCCCCTCGGGACTCCTGCTCGAGAAGATCGGTTACAAGAAGACCGCCCTGCTGGCGATCGTGGTCGGCTTTGTAGGAGTGTTCCTGCAGTACATGTCGGGTTGGGACAGCATTCAGAGCTTCTGGGTGTACCTCATCGGTGCGTTCGTCGCCGGTTTCTGCATGTGCATGCTCAACAGTGTGGTCAATCCCATGCTCAACACCCTGGGCGGGGGAGGCAACCGGGGCAACCAGCTCATCCAGTTCGGCGGTGTGTTGAACTCCACTTCCGCTGTTTTCGTTACCATCCTGATGGGTTCGCTCATCGGCGATGCGACCAAAGCCCAGATTTCGCAGGCTACACCTGCCTTGTTCATTGCCCTGGCCATCTTTGCCGTAGCCTTCCTGGTGCTGCTCATCTCCCGCATCCCCGAACCGGCTGCCGAGGTCAAGAAAAACAAATCCGACAAGAAAGACCCCTACAGCGCGTTTTCTTTCCGCCATTTCCGCTTGGGTATCCTGGCCATCTTCCTGTACATGGGTGTGGAAGTAGGCGTGCCCACGTATGTTCTCCAGTACCTGACCTCTTCGCCCGATGCGGCAACTCCCGGGGTGGGCATGGATGCCGGCGTGGCAGCGACGGTAGCGGCCATGTATTGGCTGTTGATGCTCGTAGGCCGTCTGTGCGGCGGCTTGCTGGCCGGGAAATTCTCCAGCCGGGCCCAGATAACCACGGTAGCCTCCCTGTGCATCCTCCTGGTACTGGTGGGTGTCTTCGCCCCGGAATCGGCCACGGTTACCATGTACGGGTTTAACGGCTCGCAGGGTTCGTTCATCCCGGCGGAAGTCCCGATGGGTGTCTTCGCCCTGGTGTTGGTCGGCCTGTGTACCTCGGTAATGTGGGGCGGTATTTTCAACATGGCAGTCGAAGGCCTGGGCAAATACACCGCGCTCGCTTCCGGTATGTTCATGACGATGGTGTGCGGCGGCGGTATCCTGATCCCCCTGCAGGGATGGGTGGCCGACATGACCGGATCGTTCGCAGCCAGCTACATCGTGGTGATCCTGTGCAGCGCGTACATCCTCTTCTATGCCTTGATCGGTTCCAAGAATGTGAACAAGAACATCCCCGTGGCCTAATCTTCAGTTGCGGGCAAAAAAGAGGCGGGGGCCATTGGCCCCCGCCTCTTTTTTGCCCGCAACTTGCCCGGGAAGCGTTTCCCATTCGGAGGCAAAAAGGGAAAGGAGGTTCCTAGAACAGGCTTTCGGAGTTTTTAGCGAAAGATAAAAAATTCGGCGGCCTTCGGGCCGCCGAACAAAGAGTATGGATAAACCGGTCGATCGGTATTATTTCGCCTTCTCGAAGGCCTGTTCGAAGTCTTCACGCAGGTCGTCGAAATCCTCCAGCCCCACCGATACGCGGATCAGGTTGTCGAATACCCCGGCCGCTTCTTTTTCCTCATCCGAAAGCTGCTGATGGGTCGTGGAGGCCGGATGGGTTACGATGGATTTTACGTCGCCGATATTGGCCACCAGGCGGAATATCCGCACGTTGTCCACAAACCGTTTGGCCGCTTCGTATCCACCCCGAATGCCGAAAGACATCAGCCCGCTTTGTCCCTTGGGCAGGTATTTCTGCGCCAGGGCGTAGTGGCGGCTGCTCTCCAGTCCCGGGTAGAGGACCCATTCCACCTGCGGGTGTGCTTCGAGGTAGCGGGCGAAAGCCAGGGCAGTCTGGCTGTGGCGCTGCATCCTCAGTCCGAGCGTTTCGAGGCCTTGCAGGATTTCGAAGGCCGAGAAAGGACTCAGGCAAGCGCCGATGTCGCGCAAACCTTCCGTACGCAACTTGATGGCCAGGGCCGCCGGCCCCAGGTCGGCGTAGATCATCCCGTGGTAAGCCGGATCCGGGGTAGTGAACTCCGGAAAACGTCCCGAAGCCCGCCAGTCGAAACGACCCGAATCGACCACCGCGCCGCCCATCGTCGTCCCGTGTCCCTGCATGTATTTGGTCAGGGAATAGGTAACGATGTCCGCCCCGTGGTCGATCGGGCGGAGCAATGCGGGAGTGGCCACGGTATTGTCCACGATCAGCGGGATACCGTGCCGGTGGGCGATCTCGGCGATGGCTTCGATGTCCAGCAGGTTGAGCTGCGGGTTGGGAAGCGCCTCGAGGAAGATCGCTTTGGTATTGGGTCGGATGGCTTTTTCGAAGTCGGCCGGGTCTTCCGTCTCGACGATGGTGCTCTCCATGCCGATCCGCGGCAGGCGGATGGCCAGCATGGTGTGCGTGCCTCCGTAGATGCTCGAGGAAGATACGATGTGGTCGCCGGCGCGCATCAGGCACAGCAGGGTCGAGAACAGCGCCGCCGTCCCCGAAGCGAAGGTGCAAGCAGCCACACCGCCGTCCATTTCCGCCAGCCGGCGTTCCAGCACGTCGGTAGTGGGATTGTTCAGGCGGGTGTAGATGTAGCCCGGTTTGGACAGATTGAAGATTTCAGCGGCATCGTCTGCCGTAGGAAAATGATAGGCCGAAGTCAGGTATACCGGCACAGCCATTGCGCCGGCGTGTTGCTCGGGATCGAAAGCCCCTTGCACGGCCGTAGTGGACAAATGTGGTTTTTTCATCGTTGCTTTAGATTCGAATGGGAACAAAAGTAACCATTTTGTGCAACCGGAAAAAATGTTTTCGTTACTTTTGTCCTCGCATAAAAACGTTCGGAAAAATGAAGGAAATCCGCATGGTAGACCTGAAAGGTCAGTATGAAAAGATCAAAGAGGAAGTGGATGCCGCCGTGGTATCCGTGATGGGTTCCAGCGCCTTTGTCAACGGGCCGGAAGTATCGGCCTTCCAGCAGGAACTCGAAGCCTACCTGGGCGTAAAGCACGTCATCCCCTGCGGCAACGGCACCGACGCGCTGCAAATATCGCTCATGGCCCTCGGTTTGGAGAAAGGCGACGAAGTGATCACGGCCGATTTCACCTTTGCCGCAACGGTCGAAGTGATCGCCCTGTTGGGTCTCAAGCAAGTTCTGGTCGACGTCGATCGGCGTACCATGACCATCGACCCGGCGGCCGTCGAACGCGCCATCACCCCCCGCACCAAGGCCATTATCCCGGTGCACCTCTTCGGGCAGGCCGCCGACATGGCCCCCCTGTTGGCCTTGGCTGAAAAACACCATCTGGCCATCGTCGAGGACACGGCCCAAGCCATCGGAGCGGAATACATCTTCCCCGACGGCACGGCCAAGAAAGCAGGCACGATCGGCACCCTGGGAGCCACCTCGTTCTTCCCCTCCAAAAACCTGGGCTGCTACGGGGACGGCGGAGCCATCTTTACCGACGACGACCAGTTGGCCCACCGGGTCCGCGGGATCGTCAACCACGGCATGTACCGCCGCTATTACCACGACGAGATCGGGGTCAATTCCCGTTTGGACAGCATACAGGCCGCGATCCTGCGCATCAAGCTCCGCTACCTGGACCAGTACAACTCAGCCCGTCGTGCGGCGGCTGCCATGTACGACCGAGCGCTGGCCGGCGGCGGGAAGGTAGTTACCCCTTATGTGGCTCCGTACAGCCGCCACGTATTCCACCAGTACACGCTCCAACTGGCCGACGGGGTGGATCGCGAGGGGCTCATCGCCCACTTGAACGCCAAGGGCATCCCGGCCATGATCTACTATCCGGTAGCCCTGCGTAAGCAAAAGGCTTACGACACCCACGACTACGACGACACGCAGTATCCCAATACCGACTTCCTAGTGCAGCGGGTCGTTTCCCTGCCCATGCACACCGAACTCGACCAGCAGATGGTGGACTACATCGCTGGAGCAGTGCTCGAATACGTCAAGTAAACCGCAGCGAGCGTGCAGGCGGGCAAGCAAAAGGCCGGGGGCTATGCCCCCGGCCTTTTGCTTGCCCGCCTGCACGCTTTCCCCCGCCGACAAAAACCCCGAAACGAACCGCATGCAATACTTTTCCGCCCGGGAAGTACGGAGTACCGGTCATAAAAAAACCTCCGGCTCCCTTCGCGCCGAGAAATGCGTATGGAGAAACTCGCTGAACGGCGTATCGAACACCCGTGCCTGTGCGGGACAACCCTTCACGCACGCGCAGCATTTGATGCAGCGCCCCATGTCCGTGTCCACCGACCCGTCCGCCGCCCGGAAGATAGCCAGGGTAGGGCAATGTTCGAGACAACTCCCGCACCGCAGGCATTTCTCCGGGAGCGTGATCGGCGCCTGAGGAGTGGAAGGCTTCAGCGCCTTGTACGGCCGGGAACCTTTTACGGGAAAATCGCAGGCCTGCTCCGGCGATCCGCAGCGATGCAGTTTTCCCATCACCGCAGCGGCGAAATCCCGGCACCTCTTCAAGTCGTCCTCGTCGGGGCGTCCCTCTGCTACGGGCAGGGACAGGCGGCTGTAGCTGTGCTCCCCGATGAAAGCTCCCGCCGCCACTGGGGTCAAACCCCATTCTTTCGCCCGGTCGGTGAGTTCCAGCAGCGCATCCTCGTAGTCCCGATTGCCGTATACCACCACCGCGACAGCCGCCTGTCCCTGCCCCCGCAGCCGGGCCAGGCGTTCCAGGGCCGTCGGCGACACCCGCCCTCCATATACCGGAGCCGCGAGAAGGATCAGGGCATCCTGCGGCAAGGCGATCGGGTCGCAGCCCGGATCGCAGGTCAAGTCGATCTCCTCGAGGAGGCCAAGCCCCGTGCCTCGGGCCACTTCGCGGGCGATCCGCCTCGAAGTATGGGTCGGGGAAAAGTAAACGGTTACGATGCGCGAACAGTTCATGGGGATAAAGATGGTTTTGGAAAGGTTTTGTGCAACGGCAAGTCCCTTATTCGCCCGGGGGAGCCGGGGAGTCTGGGTTTTTGTTTTTTGGCGAAAAATATTCGGCCACCAGCCGTGCGCGAGCCGCCCCGATGACCGCCGCAAGGTCTTCGGGCGCAGCACGGCGGATCTTCTCGACCGATCCGAAGTGCGACAGGAGCGCTTCGCGGCTTTTCGTCCCGATGCCTTTTATCGCGTCCAAACTCGACACCAGGGCACTCTTGGAACGCCGGAGCCGGTGGTGCGTGATGCCGAAACGGTGTGCCTCGTCGCGCAGTTGCTGGATGATGCGCAGGGTGATCGACCGCCGGTCCAGATAGAGCGGGAGCGGATCGCCCGGATAGAAGATCTCCTCCAGACGTTTGGCCAGTCCGATCATCTTGACGCGGTCGGCAATGCCCAGTTCGGTGATGATCTCGTACGCCGCGCTGAGCTGCCCTTTTCCGCCGTCCACGATGATCAGGTCCGGGAGCTCCTCCCCCTCCTCCAGCAGGCGGCTGTACCGGCGGCGGATGACTTCCTGCATGGTGGCGAAGTCGTCCGGTCCCTCGACCGTGCGGACGATGAAGTGCCGGTAGTCCTTCTTCGAAGGTTTCCCGTCGCGGAAGACCACGCAGGAGGATACCGGATGGGTGCCCTGGATGTTGGAGTTGTCGAAGCATTCGATGTGGCGCGGTTCGACAGGCAATCCCAGGTCGGCTTTCATCGTCTGCATGATCCGGTTGGCATGCGCCTGAGGATCGACGATGCGCTCTTTGTTCATCCGTTCCATGCGCGCCATCCGGGCGTTCTTTTCGGAGAGCTCCACCAGTTGCCGTTTGTCCGATTTGGTCGGCACGCGCAGTTTGATCCCTTCGCCCAGCGAAATGTCCAGCGGAAAGGGCAGCAGGATCTCGCGGGCATTCGAGGCGAACATCCGGCGGATCTCCACGATGGCCAGCGAGAGCAGTTCCTCGTCCGGTTCGTCCATCCGTTTGTCGATCTCCATCGTATAGGACTGGATCACCGCTCCGCGCACCACCCGCAAGTAGTTCACGTAGGCATCCTGGCTGTCCGAGACGATGCTGAAGACATCCACGTCGTTGACCGACGTGCCGGCCACGGTCGAACGGGCCTGGTAGTTTTCCAGGCGGAGGATCTTTTCCTTTACTTTCTGGGCCTGCTCGAAAGCCAGGTCGCGGGCATAGGCGTTCATCTGCCGGCGCAGGGCGGCGAGCGCTTCGGAGAAATGTCCCCGGATGATCTGCCGCGCCAGGGCGATGTGTTCCAGGTATTGTTCCTCGCTTTGGTACCCGGCGCAGGGAGCGGCGCAATGCTTGATGTGGTATTCCAGACAGGGGCGGATGCGTCCCTCGGCGATGTTCTTCTCCGACAGGTCGGCCTTGCAGGTGCGCAAGGGAACCAACTCCCGGATCATCTCCAGCAGGACGTGCGCCGTGGTAACGGCCGGGTAGGGCCCGTAATACTCCGAGCCGTCGTTCACCCGCCGGCGGGTGAGGTAGATGCGGGGAAAACGCTCCTTCTTGATGCAGATCCAGGGATAGGTCTTGTCGTCCTTGAGCAGGATGTTGTACCGGGGGCGGAGGGTTTTGATCAGGTTGTTTTCCAGCAGCAGGGCATCCGCCTCGCTTTGCACCACGATAAAGCGGATGTCGGCGATCTTGGAAACCATCACGCGCGTCTTGGCGCTTTGGATGTTTTTCCCGAAATAGGACAGTACGCGTCGTTTCAGATTCTTGGCTTTTCCCACATAGAGGATCTTCCCCTGGGCATCGTAGTAGCGGTAAACGCCCGGGTCCTCGGGAATCGTCTTGAGGATCAGTTCGACGTGTTCGTTCATGGGTTTTGTGCCGCGGAAGCCGCGTCGATGATTTCTTTGGCGCGCTCGATCATCGAGTCGATACCGTCTCGGGAAAGGTTTACATCCAGCGCGCAGCGCTCGTCGGGGTCTACCCCCCGTTCAAAACATACCCCGCGGGCATCGGCTCCCTGGCTGGTGCTCAGGCGCAGCGTCCACCCTCCCGGCAGCACGCAGTCCATCGGCAGGCCCGCACCCCCGCCGGTGGAATCGCCCAGGACGATGACCTGGGGGAATTCCTTGACCATCGTTACGAAGAACGAGGTAGCACTGTAACATTTCCGGTTGGTGAGCACCACGATCGGTTTTTTGTATCCGGGACCCTTCGGGGAGGAGTAGTGGTCCTGGTAGGGGGTAAAGTCGCCGTGCCCCGGGCCGTTTTTGTACCGCATGCGGTAGGTCAGCCGCCGGGTATCGGCCAGGAAGTCGGCCAGGTATTCCGCATTGTCGAGCGCCCCGCCGCCATTGTCCCTCAGGTCCAGGATGATCCCATCGGTCTGGGCGAAGCGGTCCAGGATCAGGCCGATGTAGGACGGAGAGGCGTTGAACGACTCGTAGTAGATGTAGCCGTATTTCCCGCCGTCCAGCAGGCTGTTTTTTAGTCCGCCCGAGGCCCAGTAATCCTCGCGCAGGTAGTTGCGCTCCACCACCGAATAGTCGAAGTTGGCCGGGGCGTCGAGGTACCACTTCCAGTAACGGGAGTAGTTGAAGCCCACGCTCATATTGACATGGCCGTCTTCCAGTTCGTACAGCATGTCGGAGAGGGTTTCGCACAGGTAGTATCCCTCCATGTCTTCGGTTACCTGCTGGCTGTACTTCTGGTAGGCGGCGTCCCAGTCGATGTCTTTCAGTTCGAGGAAGGAATATTTTTCATCGACCGTTTTCCAGACGGCATCGAAGATTTCCCGCCGGGAAAAATCGTCCGGGTCGGAGTCCATGAAGATACGCTCGCAGCCCCACATCAAGGGAAGGCACAGAGCCAGAGTCGCGATCGAAGTTTTGTATGCTCGGAGGTTCATCGTTTCTTTTCTTTTTTTTGTCTTCGGTTTTTCTTTTCGGCACGGGGAGCATTACAGGTTCATGTACAGCAGGAACGAGAGGCTGTGCACGGCCTGCCGCACCCGGTTGAGGTGCGTGTCGAAGTCGTATCGCCAACTATAAGCGGCTTCCCAGGCATTGCCGTTGCGCATCGGATGATAGAGTCCCACCCGGGTTTGCGCCATGCCGTATCCGCCCAGGGAAGCGACCCGTACGTTGTCCATCCGCCCTCCGGGGAAAGGCAGGGAATACGACGGCCGGGCGACCACCGCCAGGATGTCGTACGAAAAAGCACCCGTGAGGCGGTACTCCCTCCGTCCCATCCGGAAAGGGTATTCGGCGTGGACTTTCGGGGCGAGGCCGGCGTGGAAAAAGTAATTGGCCTGGCTGTTGGAAAAGATCAGGATCTCGTTGTAGTAGGCCTGAAGGCTGAATTGCCCGCCGAGAAATACGCTCCAGCGAGCTCCCGGCCGGGAGACGAGCCGCAGGTATTCCCCTTCCAGCGCTCCGGCGTAGCGGTTGGCTATCCGGGAGTTGTAGTTGGGCAGGTGGGCCGAGAGGAGCGAGGGCGAGAAAGTCCCCATCGGAACGATGATGCCCGAATCGTCGTTCAGTTCTCCCGAAGGGAAGATGTTCATGAATCCGTACCCCCCCCAAAGCGACACCCCCCACAGGCTTTTGGGTCCCCGGTTGCGGAATCCCACCGTCAGCCCGGCCTCCAGGCCGCTGACCGGCGTATCTCCGATGCTTTGGTCATTGACCAGGATGTAATCCGCCATCGGCCCGAAATACACCTCGCGCCGGTGCGGTTGCCCCGTACAAATATCCGCCCCTGCCAGGATCAGCAGCAGGAGCCATACGTACCTTTTTTCCTTCATGCTATGCTTCGTTTCGTCTTCTTCGCCTTTTCGTCCGGTGGTAGGGGAGGTATTTCACCCCAGTCTGTCCGTCCGGAGTTCATTTGATGCTTACCGACTTGACCGTGTCGATCTGTTGGATCTTTTCTACCAGTTTTTTGAGCTGGAGGCGGTTCTTGAGCACCATCGACACCTCGCCGTTGAACATGCCCGCCTTGCTCTTGATGGAGATCGAGTCGATGTTGATGCCCATCTCCTCGGAAATGATCTGTGTCAGGTGGTTCAGCACCCCGACGCTGTCCACGCCCGTCACGTCGAGGGTTACGCGCGCCTCTTCCTGGGTCGAATCGATCCATTTGGCCGTCAGCACCCGGTATCCGTAGTTGGACAGCATGTCGGTAGCATTGAGGCAGTCCTTGCGGTGTACCACGATGCCTTTGCCCACGGTAACGAAACCGAATACATCGTCGCCCGGCTGCGGGTTGCAGCAGGAAGCGAGCGTATAGCTGAATTTGTCTTCGTTGTCCCCGAAGACCAAGCGGTCGTAGTGCGGTTTTTCCTCGGCAGCCGCCGGACGTACCGCCGCCCCGACGATCGGGGCACGGCGCAGTAGGTTGGTAAAGAACCCACCCCGTCCCGCCACGAACTGTTTGAGCGTATTGTTGTCCACCAGGCCTTTGCCGAAGCGGTAGAACATGTCCTGCGAATTTTCGGCCTTCAGGTAAGCCACCAGTTCGTTGACTGTCTTTTCGGTCAGGTCGATCTTCAGGTGCTTGAGTTTGCGCTCGAGGATCTCCCGCCCGTAGCGGGCCGTTTCGCGTACATCCTCGTTCAGGGCAGCCTTGATCTTGTTGCGCGCCCGGGTGGTCTTGACAAATTCGAGCCACTGGGCCTTCGGTTTCTGGTTCTTGCCGGTGATGATCTCCACCTGGTCGCCGCTCTGCAGAATGTAGTTCAGCGGCACCAGCGTACCGTTCACCTTCGCCCCCAGGCAGCGCGTGCCGATGGCACTGTGGATCGCGAAAGCAAAGTCGAGCGCCGTCGCCCCTTTGGGCAGGCTGCGCAGATCGCCTTTGGGGGTGAAGACGAAGATCTCGCCCACCAGCAGGTTCAGTTTGAACTCATTAACCAGGTCGGCCGCATTCACTTCCGCCTGTTCCAGAGTATCGCGCACTTTGGCGATCCATTCGTCCATGTATTTGTCCGAAGGCTCGCCGGCGTGTTTGTATTTGTAGTGGGCCGCATAGCCCTTCTCGGCCAGTTCGTTCATCCGTTCGGAGCGGATCTGTACTTCCACCCAGCGGTTTTCGGGTCCCATCACGGTGATGTGCAGCGCCTCGTAGCCGGTCGATTTCGGAGTGGCGATCCAGTCGCGCAGGCGGCCCGGGTTGGGGTGGAATTTGTCCGTAACGATCGAGTAGATCTTCCAGGCGCAGAACTTTTCCTGTTCCTCGGGGCATTTGTAAACGATACGGATCGCAAAACGGTCGTACACCTCGTCGAAGCTCACCCCCTTGTTGACCATCTTTTTGTAGATGGAGTAGATGGACTTGTTGCGCCCGGTGATGGTGTAGTCCAGGTCTTCGCGGTCCAGCATATCCTTAACCTCGGCGATAAAACGGGCAATGTACGCCTTTTGCGCCTGATCCGACTCGCGCAGCAGCCGGACGATGTTCTCGTAGGCCTCCGGCTCGGTGTACTTGAGCGAGAGGTCCTCCATCTCCGTCTTGATGTTGTACAGTCCCAGCCGGTGCGCCAGCGGAGCGTAGATGTAGAGTGTTTCCGAAGCGATCTTCTGTTGTTTCTGACGGATCATCGCCCCCATGGTCTGCATGTTGTGCAGGCGGTCGGCCAGTTTGATCAGGATCACGCGGATGTCGTTGGAGATGGTGATGAGCATCTTGCGGAAATTTTCCGCCTGAACGCTCACGTTGGAGTCCGAGATGCCCGATATTTTGGTCAGCCCGTCGATGATCCGGGCAATGGTCGGGCCGTACTCCCGTTCGATGTCCTCCAAGGTAACGTCCGTGTCTTCCACCACGTCGTGCAGCAAGGCCGAAGCGATGGCGGTGGCATCCAGGCTCATCTGCGTAGCCACGATCGTCGCCACGGCGATCGGGTGGAAGATATACGGTTCGCCCGAGCGGCGCCGCTGGTGGCGGTGTGCTTCGGCCGCTTGCTTGAAAGCCTTGTGGATCAGCGCCAGATCCTCCCGGCTCAAGGCGTGCGGAATGGACTGCAACAGCCTGCGGTAAGCCTTGAGGATGTCGAGGGCCTCCTTGTGGGATATTTCGGGAACCGGAGCTTTGCTTGGTGGCATGGCTTTTTGTCGGACGGAGCCGTTATTTGATGGGATAATGTGTAAAAGTAAGCAATTTCGCCGTTCGTCTGTCTTAACAGGACAAAAAAGAAGTTCGCTTTTGCCTCCCAGGAGGCAAAAGCGAACTTCGGTATTCGGAGTGTTCCCGTGGAACGATCAGTCTATCAATACGGTCAGCCGCCCTTCGGAGGTCTGGGCCACGCCCGAGGAAATTTCCAGGGACAACTCCGTGCCCTCTTCCTGCGGAGCGAGGTCCTCCCGCATCCGCGCGTCGGAAAACCCGGCTGCCCGGCGGACGAGTACCTGCCCTTTCCCTAACGTGGAGACCAAGGGGGCATGTCCGTCCAGCACTTCGAACCCACCCAGGGTGCCGGGCAGGAATGCCGCATCGGCCGTTCCCTGGAATACGTCGCCTTCGGGGCTGATGATGTGTACTTCCATAATGCGCGTGAGGGTGAAGGATTATAGTTCGCCGGCTTCCTTGAGCATCTTTTCTCCCTTTTCGGCGGCCTCGTCGATCGTGCCGACGTTGCTGAATGCCCCTTCCGGGTATTTGTCCATCGTGCCATCGATGATCCGGTCGAAGCCCTCGATCGTATCCTTGATATCCACATACACGCCCGGACGTCCGGTGAACTGTTCGGCCACGAAGAACGGCTGCGACATGAAGCGCATCACGCGGCGGGCGCGCTGCACCACCAGTTTGTCTTCTTCGGAGAGCTCGTCCATACCCAGGATGGCGATGATGTCCTGCAGGGCGGCGTTCTTCTGGAGGATTTCCTTGACCCGCTGAGCCGTCTGGTAATGTGCCTTGCCCACGACCGTCGGGTCGAGGATGCGCGAGGTGGAATCCAACGGATCCACGGCCGGGTAGATACCCATTTCGGCGATCTTACGCGAGAGCACCGTCTTGGCGTCCAAGAAGTTGAACGTAGTGGCAGGCGCCGGGTCGGTCAAGTCGTCGGCCGGCACGTACACCGCTTGCACCGAAGTGATGGAACCGTGCTTGGTCGAGGCAATGCGTTCCTCCAGGGCACCCATTTCGGAAGCCAGGGTCGGCTGGTATCCCACCGCGGAAGGCATACGTCCCAGCAGGGTCGATACCTCCGAACCCGCCTGGGAGAAACGGAAGATATTGTCCACGAAGAACAGGATGTCGCGTCCCTTGCCTTCCTCCTGTCCCTTGTCGCCGTCGCGGAAATATTCGGCCAGCGTTACGCCCGAGAGTGCCACGCGGGCACGGGCTCCCGGAGGTTCGTTCATCTGTCCGAAGACGAAGGCCAGTTTGGAGTCCTCGAGTGCCTTGTGGTCCACTTTCGAAAGGTCCCACGAACCTTCTTCCATCGATTTTTTGAATTCTTCGCCGTAGTTGATGATGCCCGATTCGATCATCTCGCGCAGCAGGTCGTTGCCCTCGCGGGTGCGTTCGCCCACGCCCGCGAAAACCGACAGACCGCCGTGCTGTTTGGCGATGTTGTTGATCAGCTCCTGGATGAGCACCGTCTTGCCCACACCCGCACCGCCGAACAGACCGATACGTCCTCCGCGCACATACGGGCAGATCAAGTCGATCACCTTGATTCCGGTGAACAGCACTTCGGAGGTGGTGGACAGATCGTCGAACTTCGGTGCCGGACGGTGGATGGGCAGGCCGTTTTCCCGGGGAAGGTCTTCCAGTCCGTCGATGGCCTGACCCGATACGTTGAACAGCCGGCCGCGGATCTGTTTCCCGACAGGCATCTTGATCGGGGCACCGGTAGCGCAGACCTCCATGCCCCGGTAGAGGCCGTCGGTGATGTCCATCGCGATGCACCGTACGGTGTCCTCGCCGATCTGTTGCTGGACTTCCAGCACGATCTGCTGTCCGGCGTCTCCGGTAACGGTCAATGCGTCGTTTATCTTGGGGAAATTCTCGGCCTGCGGAGGAAATTGCACATCCACCACAGGGCCTACGATTTTGACAATGTTTCCTTTCGTCGTTTCTGCAGTCGCTGTCATCGTATGGTAAGCAAAGTTATAATCCTAGCAAATGTAGGGAATTTTTTCCACTTCCTTTTCTCCGCAGGGGATTTAACTATCCTCTTTTTCGCCGCTCTCGTCCTTTGCGGGAACTTTGGTAAAAAACCGGCTTCGTCTGGACAAAACCTGCGGGTGAAAACTTCGTTTTCCCCCCTTCCCGCTGCGCTCGGCTTTCACTATCTTTCCATAAGACAGGATGCGCCTCGGCATCGGCGCGGCGCGAAAA
>ERZ856578.1016-NODE-1016-length-55760-cov-5.638040_pt1 | contig 55760 bp, 38 predicted proteins | sample MGYA00514384_ERZ856578 | MGnify/ENA primary metagenome ERZ856578 (study PRJEB29103, sample SAMN06111958) | human gut metagenome | biome: human gut; feature: ankylosing spondylitis patient; material: healthy_person | host: Homo sapiens | place: China:Hangzhou...
GATATTTAACAACAGAAACATAAAAAAAGGAAAGACGAATGAAGAAAGCATTGATCATTGGCGCAGGCCCGGCGGGTCTGACTGCCGCATATGAATTATTGAAAAAGGGAAAAGATGTGGAAGTAGTTGTATTTGAAGAGAGCGACTGCTTTGGTGGAATTTCCAGAACTGTAGAGTATAAAGGAAATCGTATGGATATGGGCGGTCATCGCTTCTTTTCCAAGATTCCGGAAGTGAATGCGTGGTGGGATCAGATGCTTCCTATGCAGGGAGCGCCAAGCTATGATGATACCGTGTTAGACAGAGAAGTTCCGCTTCAGAAGAACGGCCCGGATCCGGAAAAAGAAGATCGGGTCATGTTGACCAGACATCGGGTGTCCCGCATCCTGTTTGATGATAAGTTCTATGATTATCCTGTCTCTCTCAAGATGGAAACTTTGAAAAATATGGGATTTATCACTACCATGAAAGTTGGATTCAGTTATCTGGCTTCCCTGGTTCACAAAAAGCCGGATGACAATCTGGAGAACTTTTACATCAATCGCTTTGGACGGAAACTCTATTCCATGTTTTTTGAGTACTATACAGAGAATCTGTGGGGCAGACACCCAAGTGAGATCGATGCTTCCTGGGGAGCACAGCGTGTCAAGGGGCTTTCTATCACAGCTATTCTGAAAGATATTTTTGGAAAGATTTTCCATAAGAAAAACAGAAAAGTAGAGACCTCTCTGATCGAACAGTTCAAATATCCGAAGCTTGGACCGGGGGAACTGTGGGACGTGACAGCTGCAGAGGTGGAAAAACTGGGCGGTACGATCATCAAAGGTGCAAAAGTTACCAGACTTCATAAAGATGCTCAGAATGTGCTGACTGGTATCACTTATGAAAAAGATGGAGCAGAGCATACTATGGACGGTGATCTGGTGATCTCTTCCATGCCGGTCAAAGATCTGGTGGAAGGTATGAATGATGTGCCGGAGAAACCGATGGCAATTGCGAAAGGACTTCCATACCGTGATTACATGACTCTGGGTGTGCTGGTTCCCAGACTGAATCTGAAAAATAAGACCAGATTCCGCACTGTTGGAAACATTGTACCTGACTGTTGGGTCTATGTGCAGGACAGACGTGTGAAGATGGGACGCTTCCAGATCTACAATAACTGGTCTCCATATATGGTCAAGGACCTGGATCATACCGTGTGGATCGGACTTGAATATTTTGTAAATGAAGGTGACGAGTTCTGGAACATGTCAGAAGAGGAATTCTCTGCATTTGGCGTAAAAGAAATGGTAAGACTTGGTCTGATCGACAAAGTGGAGGATGCCATTGATACCCATATGGAACGTGTGAAGAAAGCATATCCGGCTTATTTTGACACTTATGATGAGATGGATCAGCTGATTGATTATCTGAATACGATTCCGAACCTGTATTGTGTAGGAAGAAACGGACAGCATCGTTACAATAACATCGATCATTCGATGGTGACATCTTTTGAAGCAGTGAAGAATATTCTGTCTGGCAGAACAGATAAATCCAACATCTGGAACGTCAACACAGAGAAGGAATATCACGAGGAAAAGAAAGCGTAAAGAAAGAGGAGAGACCATAATGATTCGCATTTATAACACACTGACAAGAAAAAAAGAGGATTTCGTTCCTCTGGAAGAGGGTAAGGTCCGCATGTATGTATGCGGTCCGACCGTGTATAACTTTATTCATATTGGAAATGCAAGACCGATGATCGTATTTGACACGGTTCGTCGTTATCTGGAGGCAAAGGGATATGATGTGAATTTCGTATCCAACTTTACTGACGTGGATGACAAGATCATTAAAAAAGCTAATGAAGAGGGCGTATCTGCGGAGGAAATCTCCCAGAGATATATTGCAGAGTGCAAGAAGGATATGGCTGGCATGAACATCAAACCGGCTACCACCCATCCGCTGGCAACTCAGGAGATTGATGGAATGATCGATATGATCTCCACACTGATCGAAAAAGGTTATGCGTATGCAGTAAATGGAACGGTTTATTATCGTACCCGTAAATTTGCTGAGTATGGAAAGCTTTCTCATAAAAATATCGATGAACTGGAAGGTGGCAAGCGTTCTCTTTTAGTATCTGGTAAGGATGAGAAGGAAGATCCGCTGGATTTTGTGTTGTGGAAGCCGAAAAAAGAAGGAGAGCCGTACTGGGAGTCCCCGTGGGGACAAGGCCGTCCGGGCTGGCACATTGAGTGCTCTGTCATGTCCAAGAAATATCTGGGCGAGCAGATCGACATCCACGGCGGCGGAGAGGATCTGATCTTCCCACATCATGAGAACGAGATCGCGCAGAGCGAGGCTTGCAGCTGCAAGGAGTTCTCTCATTACTGGATGCATAATGCATTCCTGAATATTGATAACCGCAAGATGTCCAAATCTCTGGGCAACTTCTTTACTGTTCGTGAGATCAGCGAGAAATATGATCTGCAGGTGCTTCGTTTCTTCATGCTGAACGCACATTACAGAAGTCCGCTGAATTTCAGTGCAGAGCTGATGGAGTCTTCCAGAAGTGCTCTGGAGCGTATCCAGACTGCTGTCGATAATCTGAAATTCCTCTCTGAGCATGCATCTGCACAGGAGCTGACGGAGGAGGAGACTCTGAAGGTGGAAGAGGCTAAGAAATTCCAGGAGAATTTCGATGAGGCTATGGATGATGACTTCAATACGGCTGATGCTATTGCAGCTGTATTTGATCTGGTTAAATTTGCAAATACCAATGCAGGCGAAGGAAGCAGCAAAGCATTTGTGGATGCTTTGAAGAAAATGATCCAGGATCTGTGTGATATTCTTGGACTGATCACCGAGAAGAAGGCAGAACTGCTGGATGCAGATATTGAGAATCTGATTCAGGAGCGTCAGGACGCAAGAAAAGCAAAGAATTTTGCAAGAGCTGATGAGATTCGTAATGAGCTTCTGGAGAAGGGCATCATTCTGGAAGATACCCGTGAAGGAGTAAAATGGAAGAGAGCTTAACTTATCTGAAAGAACAGTTTGAACTGCCGGACGTAGATGTTAAATCCTATTCGCCGCTGGTGCTGGCGTATATTGGTGACGGGATCTATGAACTGGTGATTCGTACCGCGGTGGTCGGCCAGGGAAACCGGCAGGCCAACGCACTTCATAAGAAAACAAGTACCTATGTAAAGGCATCTGCCCAGGCAGCTATGATGGAAGCCATCCTTGAAGATCTGACAGAAGAAGAACTGGCAGTCTATAAGAGAGGACGCAATGCCAAAACGGTCAGCATGGCAAAACATGCGACCATGCATGATTATCGCCACGCTACGGGCTTTGAGGCGCTGATGGGATATCTCTATCTGAATCATCAGATGAAGCGCCTGATCGATCTTGTGAAGCTTGGCATGGAGAGAACGGAGGGAATGCCGTGAGATACGAGGAAATGACTATAGAAGGACGCAATGCTGTTATGGAGGCTTTCCGTTCTGGAAAGACCATCGATCGCGTCTATGTGCTGAAGGGCTGTCAGGACGGTCCGATCAACAGCATTTTAAGAGAAGCAAGAAAACATGATACTCTGGTGAATTTTGTGGCAAAGGAACGTCTGGATCAGATGTCAGAGACAGGCAAGCATCAGGGTGTGATCGCATCAGCAGCAGCTTATGCTTATGCAGAGGTGGAGGACATGCTGAAGCTGGCAGAGGAAAAGGGCGAGCCGCCATTCTTATTCCTGCTGGATGACATTGAAGATCCTCATAATCTGGGAGCCATTATTCGTACTGCGAATCTGGCAGGTGCGCATGGAGTGATCATTCCGAAGAGACGTGCGGTGGGTCTAACGGCAACCGTTGCCAGAACTTCTGCAGGTGCGCTTAACTATACGCCGGTGGCAAAGGTGACTAATTTAAGTGCTACGATTGAAGAACTGAAGGAAAAAGGTATGTGGTTTGTGTGTGCAGATATGGGCGGAACAACCATGTATGATCTGAACCTGACAGGACCTATCGGTCTGGTGATCGGAAACGAAGGAGACGGCGTCAGCCGCCTGGTGAAGGAAAAGTGTGACTTCGTTGCATCTATTCCTATGAAGGGAGAGATCGATTCCCTGAACGCTTCTGTGGCAGCCGGAGTGCTGGCTTATGAGATCGTGCGTCAGCGTCTGAAATAGCACATAAAAATTCTTCGAAAAAAATTGAAAAAAGTTTAAAAATTTTGTTGACATATGTTGGACGCTGTGATAATATAATCAAGTCGCGAGCGACAAGAACACGACAAGCTGCTGTGGCTCAGGCGGTAGAGCGTCGCATTGGTAGTGCGGAGGTCACGGGTCCGATTCCCGTCAGCAGCTTTCCTGTTAAGAAGCGGAGAACCTTGAAAATAAAGGTTTTCCGCTTTTTTCGTTATCTGAAAGAATCTGGTACGATTTGGTACGCAAGCCTTGCAAACAGCCAGTCTGATGTGCTATGATTAATCACAGTTTTAACCGAGGAGGATCCTGTTATGGAGAATGAAGTGGTATCTAAGAATTTTATTGAAGTTGAGATAGAAAAAGATCTTGCGGAAGGTGTGTATGACACAGTGCATACCCGTTTTCCTCCGGAGCCGAATGGCTACCTGCATATTGGACATGCAAAATCCATCCTGCTGAACTATGGACTGGCTCAGAAGTACAATGGTAAGTTCAACATGCGTTTTGATGATACGAATCCGACCAAAGAGAAGGTGGAGTTCGTAGATGCGATCAAGAAAGATATCCAGTGGCTGGGGGCTGACTGGGAAGATCGTCTGTTCTTTGCGTCCAACTATTTTGATCAGATGTATGAGGCAGCTGTAAAGCTGATCAAAAAAGGAAAAGCTTATGTGTGTGACCTGACTGCAGAGCAGATCCGCGAGTACCGCGGAACTCTGACCGAGTCGGGTAAGAACAGCCCATACAGAGACAGAAGCGTGGAAGAGAACCTGGAGCTGTTCGAGAATATGAAAGCCGGAAAATATGCGGATGGAGAGAAAGTACTCCGCGCAAAGATCGATATGGCTTCTCCAAACATGAATATGCGTGATCCGGTTATCTATCGTGTGGCTCATATGTCCCATCACAATACCGGAGATAAATGGTGCATTTACCCGATGTATGACTTTGCCCATCCGATCGAGGATGCCATCGAGGGTATTACACATTCCATCTGTACGCTGGAGTTCGAGGACCACAGACCGCTGTATGACTGGGTGGTAAGAGAGCTTGAGTATCCGCATCCGCCTCGTCAGATCGAGTTTGCAAAGCTGTATCTGACCAATGTGGTAACTGGTAAGCGTTATATCAAACGTCTGGTAGAGGACGGTACTGTGGACGGCTGGGATGATCCGCGTCTGGTATCCATCGCAGCGCTGCGCCGCAGAGGCTTTACACCGGAGTCCATCAAGATGTTCGTAGACCTGTGTGGTGTGTCCAAGAGCAACAGTTCTGTGGATTATGCAATGCTGGAGTATTGTATCCGCGAGGATCTGAAGATGAAGAGATCCCGTATGATGGCAGTGCTCGATCCGATCAAGCTGGTGATCGACAATTATCCGGAAGGTGAGGTTGAATATCTGGATGCAGCCAACAATCTGGAAAATGAGGATCTTGGCAGCAGACAGATTCCATTCTGCAGAGAGCTGTACATCGAGAGAGATGACTTTATGGAAGAGCCGCCGAAGAAATATTTCCGTCTGTTCCCGGGCAACGAAGTGCGTCTGATGCATGCATATTTTGTAAAATGCGTAAGCTTTGAGAAGGATGAGAATGGCAATGTGACAGTTGTACATTGTACCTATGATCCGGAGACCAAGGCAGGTAGCGGATTCACCGGACGTAAAGTAAAGGGAACCATTCACTGGGTACCGGCGACTTTTGCAGTTGATGCTGAAGTCCGTCTCTATGAGAACCTGATCGACGAGGAAAAGGGTGTATATAATGAAGATGGAACCATGAATATCAATCCGAATTCTCTGACTGTTGTACAGGCAAAGCTGGAGCCGGCATTGAAAGATGTACAGGCTTATGACAGCTTCCAGTTCGTAAGAAACGGATTCTTCTGTGTGGATGCAAAGGATTCCAGACCGGATGCGCTGGTATTTAACCGGATCGTATCACTGAAGAGTTCTTTCAAGCTGCCGAAGAAAGACTGATGTTGCTATAAAATAAGATAAGAGGATAAGCCGAAGGAGTGAGGGTCTTGCAGGAGAAACTTATGCTTCCTTCGGCTTTTTTATAAAATATGTATGAGATCACCATGAATCTGGATCCAAGATCCACGAAAACATTGTATGAGCAGATTTACGAATATATCCGGGATGAGATTCGCAAAGGAACGTTAAAGTGCGGGGAGCGTCTGCCGTCCACCCGTCTGCTGGCGTCTCACCTGGATGTGAGCCGGAGTACCGCCCAGCTTGCCTATGAGCAGCTGTTGTCTGAAGGGTATATTGAAGCCATTCCATGTAAGGGTTATTTTGTGTGTCAGATGGAAGCACTGTATCGACTGGATACAGTACCAGTGAAGCCGGAGAGGATAGTAGAGCCGGAACCCAATACATATCGCTATGATTTTACGCCAAATGGAATTGATCTGAAGCATTTTCCCTTTGCAGCCTGGCGGAAGCTGAACCGGGAAGTACTGCAGCAGGATGAGAGTGATCTCTTTCTGCTTGGGGAAGCCAGCGGAGAATGGGAGCTCAGAGAGGTGATCAGTTCCTACCTTCATCAGGCCCGTGGAGTGCATGTGCAGCCGGAGCAGGTGATCGTGGGAGCTGGAAATGACTATCTGCTCATGCTGTTGTCCCGGATTCTTGGGATGGATCATAAGATTGCCATGGAGAGTCCTACTTATCGACATGCATGGGATGTGTTCCAGAAGCTTGGTTATGATTGTCGGACGGTATCTATGGATAAGTTTGGCATGAATGTGGAAAAGCTGAAAGAGAGTGGTGCGGACATTGCCTATGTGATGCCTTCTCATCAATATCCGCTGGGAATTGTCATGCCTATCAAGCGGCGGCAGGAGCTGCTGCGCTGGGCAGAAGAGAAGCCTGGCAGATATCTGATTGAAGATGATTACGACAGTGAGTTTCGTTATATTGGAAAACCCATTCCTTCCCTGCAGGGAAATGACCGGAGCGGCTGTGTAATCTATCTTGGAACCTTTTCCAAATCCATTGCGCCTGCCATCCGTATCAGTTATCTGGTGCTGCCGGAGAGCCTTCTGGAGACCTACAGACGGATCGATAATGTATTTTCCAGTACCGTATCCAGACTGGATCAGCGGGTGCTGCAGCTTTTTATGGAAAAGGGCTATTATGAGAGGCATCTGAATAAGATGCGTGCTCTCTATAAGAGTAAGCATGACGTGCTCATGAGTGAGATCAGGAAAATGCGTGGTGTAAGACAGGTGTTGGGAGATCATTCAGGAGTTCACATTCTGCTGCAGATGGATAGTCATCTGACGGAGCAGGAACTGATCCAGCGGGCCAGACAGGCGGGCATCAAGGTCTACCCTCTGTCCGAATATTGTGTAAATGAGGCAGATTACCCGCCGACGGTGATCCTTGGTTATGCGACACTTTCAGAAGAAGAGATCAGAGAAGGAGTCCGGCTGCTGGCACAGGCGTGGCTGGCATAGCGAATATAAAAGGAGCTGTTGCTCTATAGATGTGGTAGCATATCAGATGCTCATCTATGGAACAGCAGCTCCTTCCTGGAATCTTCATTATTTTTCAGTGCTGTCTTCAGCAACAGCGTCTTCAGCCGGTTCTTCAGAACTCTCGGAAGTATTTTCAGCTTTCTCGGCGTCAGCCTTGTCAGCTTCTTTTGCTTCGTCTTCGAAGATCTCGGACTCATCATCAAAAGCTTCGATGCCATCGTCGTCACTGTCATCATCTTCGTCTTCAAACAGCTCTTCGTCATCAAACTCTTCCAGCTCGTCATCGTGTAAGAAGAACTTGCGTACTACATAAACGGCTCCTGCCACAGCAACGGCTGCTGCAGTAATGGCTGTAAAAATCTTTACTGCTTTTTTCATAGAAAATTGCCCCTTTCTTCGTGCAAATTTATTCTACACTATTTTAATATAAAATGCGCTGCTTTGAAAGTACAAAATTATTAAATATTTAGAAAAATGATCGTGGGGGTTTGCAAAAATTGTACTTACAAGGTAGAATAACGTTGTATTTGGCAAAAATAAATCAGAAAAACAATGGAGAACATAGTTTATGATAAAATTGATCGTCAGTGATATTGATGGAACGCTGGTTCCGGAAGGAAATACAGATCTTAATCCAGAATATCTGGAAGTGATCAAAAAACTTACAGAAAAGGGGATCGTCTTTGCAGCAGCCAGCGGCCGCCATGCCAGCAGCATTAATGCGGTATTTCAGCCTGTCAGTGAAAGAATCTATTACGTGTCGGACAATGGAGCCTGTATTGAAAAAAATGGAAAAGAAGAGAGGGCGCTGTATCTTCCGGCAAAGGAGCTTCGCGAACTTCTGTATGAAGCCCGGAAAATGGAAGGGTGCTATGTGATGTTTTCCGCAGTAGATGGATTCTATACAGATGCGAAAGATGAAACGTTCAGCGAAGGTGTTCTGGGAGGCTACAAAGGAAATAAAAGTGTGGTAGAGGATCTGGAAGCTTATGTAGATAAAAGTATTAAAATGGCTATCTACTGCCCGGACGGAGCTGTGGATACTTATAATAAGGTAAATAAACGCTGGGGCGATCGCTTCAGTGTCAATATTTCCGGGGACCGCTGGGTGGATATTAATTTGCAGGAAGCGACCAAGGGAAAAGCGGTTGCCTGGATTCAGCAGCAGACAGGTGCCAGTCCGGAAGAGACGGTTGTATTCGGTGATAATTTTAATGATATGTCCATGCTTAAGCAGGCGCATTATAGTTTTGCATCAGAACTGTCTCACCCGGATGTGAAAGCAGCAGCCCATTATCAGGTGGCATCCTGGAAGGTGGATGGTGTACTTGCAGTTCTGAAGCGAATTCTGGAAAATGAAGAAGCTTTTCTGGCAGCCCCGGAAGGAACAGGAAGCGACACTTCGGAGGTGAATCATGCAGAATAGAGGATGGAGAATCGGAAGACGAACAGCGGCTGCCATGGCGGCTGCAGGACTTATTATGGCTATGAGTGTCGGTCTTCTGACCGGATGTTCCGATACAAAGATCGTGGTCACGACAGGTCTTGCATCCAATGAACTGTTTCGGATCGGCAGTGAGACCTGTAAATTATCGGAAGCGCTGGTCTATCTGTGCAACGAGAAAAATCAGTATGAAAATGTCTATGGCATCGAGATGTGGGATCACAATGTGGGAGACATGACCCTGGAAGAATACCTGAAAAATCAGGTGGTATCCCAGCTGTCCCAGGTAAAAAGCATGGTTCTTCTGGCAGATGAACGGGAGATCGTCTTGACGGATTCTGAGAAACAGAAGGCAGCAGAAGCAGCAAAGGAATATTTTACTTCGCTTAGCGAAGAAGAAGTATCAGCACTGAAAGTCAGCCAGGAAGAGATCCAGACCATGTATGAAGATTACTGTCTGGCAGATAAGGCTTATGAGCAGATCACCGGTGATGAGGCAGTAGAGATCAGCGATGATGAAGCACGGATCATTCAGATCCAGCAGATCTTTGTGCCGGAGGAAAACCAGGCAAAGGAACTTAAGAACAAGCTGGACAATGGAGAAGACTTTGAGAGCCTGGCGGCCAATTATTCCAAGGCATCTCAGACAACCATTACCATTGCCAGAGGCGATAAGGATCAGACATACGAAGAGGTAGCCTTTAATCTTGGAAATGACGAGATCAGCGATGTCTTTGCCGACAACAGCGGCTATTACATTCTCAAATGCCTGAATACCTATATGGAGTCCGAATCCGAGGCAAATAAAGAAAAAGTTGCCCGCCAGCGAAAAACTGAAAGATTCCATGCCATCTACTCTGACCTGATGGAAGACACCATCTCCGAATTCCAGCAGAGAATGTGGGATAATATCAAATTCACAGATTACGACACCGTCACAACCAGTAATTTCTTTGAAGTATACCAGGAATACTTTGAATAAAGCTATCGAGGCACTGGGTATGCCTGAAGGAGCGGGAAGAAACCTGTGGGACACAGTCTGGAACAAATCGTGTGAAAATCTGCAGACATGGCTTCTGACAAGGTGCAGCAAAAACTAAAAAGAGCAGCTCATGGGAATGTGAAAGACGCTGTATGACTTGGAGCGGACAGGAAAGTTCTGCTGTATTGGCTGATGCGCACACAGTATGTGTGCGTAGTCAGACAGTATAGCAGGGCTTTTATGTCCGATACACGTCATACGAGCTTTCATATCCCATGAACTGCTCTCTATAGAATAGCTGACTCATCTTGTCAGGAACCATGTTCATAAGCTCTTATGCGATTTAGTGTGAATGAAAGTCCCTCAGTTTTACCCCAGCAGCTCCTTCAGGCATGCCAGCAGCTCTGTATTTTTGTCGGGCATCATAAAGCAGAACCGGAAGAAGGTCTCATCTTCCATTCCGAGGAATGTGGAGCAGTCTCTGAGCATCAGTCCTTTTTTGATGGCATGGACAAATACATCATAGGAGGTCACGCCCTCTTTGAGAATTTTCACCAGAATGAAATTTGCATAAGGTTTGTAAACTTTCACGGTTTTCCAGGTCAGCAGCTCCTGATAGATCCGTTCACGCTCGGAGGAGATCAGGTCTCTGGTGCGGCGGATATAGTCCCAGTCATTGAACATATAGGAGCCTGCCAGTTCAGCCAGACTGTTGATGGACCAGGGATTCATCTGTTCCTTGATATTTTTCAACAGCTCCAGATCAGAGGTCATGGCATAGCCAAGACGAAGTCCCGGAGCGGCGAAGAATTTGGAGATGCCGCGCAGAATCGCAAAGTTATCAAATTCCTGCAGCAGACCTACGGAGCTCACACTGGTATCTTCCGGAGCAAATTCTGCATATGTCTCATCCACCATAAGGAAAATGTGATGCTTCCTGCAGCACTCCAGGATCTGTCTCATGTCATCCGGGGTGGTGGCTGTGGAGGTGGGATTGTTCGGATTGCAGATAATGCAAAGTTCTGTGCCGTCTTTTAATGTCTGGCAGAAATCATCCACATCCATCTGGAAATCCAGTTCTTCTTTTAATGCATAGTAGTTGACTTCGCTGCCAACTAATCTTAATTCCCGTTCATATTCGGAATAAGTGGGAGAAACGACCAGTGCTTTCTTCGGATGATGGATACCGATGAACAAAGAGATCAGTTCCGTACATCCATTTCCTACCAGTACCTGCTCTGGTTTACATCCGGCGTAAGAGGCGATATGCTTCCGCAGCTCGGTATATTCCGGGTCCGGGTACGCAGTCAGCACATCAAGATGTGTGGCCAGTCCTTCTTTCATCTTAGGAGAGATGCCAAGTGGATTGACGTTGGCGCCGAATCCAGTGATCTTTTCCTTTGGAATGCCAAAATATTTCTCGATCTTTTCCAGGTCACTGCCATGAAAATGTTCTTTTCCTTCTATTTTCTGTTCCATGCTTGTACTCATAATCTTATTTCCTTTGCGTTAGTCTCTGCCATGGTTGCGAAAGATAAACCATGGGTGCTATAATAATAATCAGATATCCTCATTATCACACGAAGTAAGCAAATTTGCAACGGGGGACACATGAAAGAGAAGATCATTGATTTTTCTAATGGAATATTTTCATACGACCAGGTGCGGCTGACTACAGAGCCGGAGCGGATCGAGATCGAGCTGGATCCGGGAAAAGGAGTCAAAGGGGATCTGATCGTCAGCTCTCAGGACGAGAGACGGGTGAAGGGCATGATCTTCAGCCGGGTGCCAGGGCTGACTTTTCAGAAGTCCTCGTTCTTTGGAAGAGCCGCAAGGCTGGAATATACGTATTATGCAGAGCATCTGCGGCCGGGAGAGACCTTTACAGAATCTCTCTGGATCGAATCCAATGCGGGAGAATATGAGATCCCGGTTAGCATAAGAATCCGTTCTCAGGAGCCTGCGGTGGAGAATCTGGAAGACCTGGCACTGCCGGAAGAGACTGAGGAGCCGGAAGAAAATGCGCAGGAGAAGCCTTGCAGGGGCAAAGGGCTCAGTGAGGCATGGCTGTTAAAGAGAAAGCGGGAGCAGGCACTGGCGGGTCTTCAGCTTTGTATGGAAAAATCAGAGCTTCATACCTGCAGCCGGAAGGATGCGGTAAAAGAGTTCCGGACTCATGTAGATACATTGCTGGAGCTGGATCCGGATCATTCTGCATGGATGCTTCTGAATGCATGGGTGATGGGGCTTGAGAACCGTCAGGAGGAAGCCGGCTGGATCCTTCGCAAATATGAGAAGACCAGACTGTTTCAGCAGCGGGATGTGAGAACCAAGGAACTCTATCTCTATGTGAACAGCATTTATCGAAAAGACGGTCAGGTGACGGAACAGGCGGTAGTCCAGCTTCGGAAACTCTACCAGAAATACCCGGAAGACTGGATGCTCACATATTTTCTGCTGAAGCTGGATCCGGAACTGTTAAGAGACAAGAGAACCCGTTATCGGATCCTGGAGCGTCAGTATCGGATGGGTACCAGGCACCGTCTTTTGTATCTGGAAGCATGGAATCTGTTGAGTGAAGATGCAGCATTGTTTCAGGGGCTGGATGGATTTGTTCTGCAGATCTGTGCATGGGCATCAGAACATGGGCTTCTGACTTCCCAGATCGCATTGTTGGCGGCAGGGCAGGCTGTAAGGCTGAAGCGCTGGTCTCCGTTGGCTGTGCGTCTGTTGAAGGGATGTTATCAGAAGGAACCCTGCAAGGAGACCGTGGGAGCTGTGTGTGCGGTCTACATCCGCGGGCATCGGACAGACAAGGAAGCTTTTGGCTGGTACGAAAAAGGCGTGGAGCTGGATGCCAAGATCACCAATCTCTATGAGTATTTTATTTATTCTCTGCCGGAGGATTATGACAAGCTGCTTCCGCGGCAGATTCTGTTGTATTTTGAATATCACAACACATTGACCAGCCGTCAGAAGACTGTGTTCTACAGCAATCTGGTGCGATTCGGAGCTATCCGCAGGCCGGAGTACGAGGAGCACAGAAAAAAGATGCAGGAATTTCTGCTTCAGCAGGTCAAGGAGCATCGGATCAATGAAGAACTGGCGTGGCTGTATGGAAGGTGTCTGCTGCCGGAGACACTGGACAATGAAGAGCTGACGGCAGTGGCGGAGCTTTTATTTACCAGAAAGGTCACCTGTGAGGATCGGAGGATCCGTCAGATAAAAGTAGTGCATGCGCAGCTGGAGCGCCCTCAGATCGTGCCTTTACAGAACGGAACTGCCCAGGTACAGGTCTATACGCCCCGGGCGAAGGTCGTTCTGATCGATGAGGCGGGTCGTGAGCATGTGGGAACAGTAAAATATAACCTGAAACGGTTGATGATCGAGCCGCGGTTTCTGCAGATGTGTCTGATGCGTCTGAAAAATAACCGGGGGCTGAACATCTATCTGGTGGAGGGCGGAGTGGAAGGCCGTCTGACCCATGATAATGTGGATGCTGCTTATCGGCTTCTGGAAGATCAGGGCTTGAGTGAAACATATGCGCAGCAGCTGAAGCTTAAAGTTCTGGACTATGAGAAGCGTCACCGGAGACTGGAGCCTGGAAAAGAACTGGACGAGCGGTTGGTCATTGAGCATCCGGAAAAGCTTTCCAGAGAAGATCAGGCTGCCTATCTGGAGATCCTGATCTATGTGAGAAAGGATGAAGAGGCATATGCTCTTCTGAAAGAGACAGGATGTAAGCTTGTAGATCCCCGTTCTCTGTTAAAACTTCTTCAGCGTCTGCTCAGTGATGAGAGAGATACAAAAGAGCACCTGCGGCCATTTGCCAGAGAGGTGTTTAGAAAAGGTGTTTATACAGAGAAGATCGTGGCACTCCTGGCAGAGGAGCTTAAGGGAAATACGGAAGAGCTTCTGGAATTGTGGAAAGCGGCAGACCAGTTTGGACTGGCATTGCCGGAGCTGGAGGATACTTTACTTGCACAGTCCCTGTTTACGGAGCATATGACAGAAGAGGTGTTCCCGGTATTTCAGCAGGTGGATGACCGAGGTGGAGATCCGGTCATGATCAGCGCCTGGCTGAATTATATGAGCTGGAAGGATTTTGTGAAAAATGAGCCGGTGCCGGAAGGATTTTTCCAAAGTCTGGAACACCATCTTATGTGGGAGGACCATCTGTGCACGGTGGCAGAGCTGTCGGTGCTCAGACAGTATTCGGCACTTCTGCTTCTGACGGATGCTCAGAAACGGCTGGCGGGAAGACTTCTGAAGGAACCGGCTATCCGGCGGACACGGTTTGCGTTTATGGATCAGCTGGTTCCGCTGACCGATGAGATTGAGTATCAGGATGCAAGGACAGTCCTGGAGTATCGTTGTGATCCGTCCCACAAGGTGATCCTTCATTACGTGCTGGAATATCATGGAAAGCGGACCTTTGATTATATGACGGTACAGTTGTTCCCGGTCTGCGGAGGTATCTTTGTAAAATCCTTCCCATTGTTCTACGGGGAACGGCTGACCTGGTTTTTCACGGAGGAGAAGCCGGATGGAACGGTGGTCTCCACCGTATCAAAGACGCTGGAACAGCAGCAGGACTGCGAGGACAATAAGACCCGTTATGAGAGACTGTGTCGGATGCAGAGGGCATTGGACCTTCATCAGGAAAAGGCACTGCGCCGGATGATGGCAGAATATGAAGAACTGCTGGAGATCACGCAGGATGGATTTCGGGCAAGGTAGCGGAGGAAGAGAGCGATGAAGATAACAAGTGGACGGAATCCGCTGGCAGTGGGAGTGGATTACCGGGAAGAATATCCAAAGGTCTGCTATCAGTCGATACAGATGAAAGAGGCTCAGCCGCTGCCCCTTGATTTCACAGGACAGACAGGTCGGTGTGCCTGCTTTCGGAAGGTGCTGTCCGCGCTGAAGCGCTTTGCTGTCAAGGAAGAGATGCAGGTATCTCTGGTTCTTCCGGATATGGAGAAGGAGACGATTGAGCAGTATATGCAGGAAGCCTGTGAAGCAGGATTTTTAAGAGAGCAGCTACAGATCTTAAGCGAGACCCAGAGCCTGGTGTCCTTTGTGATGGAGCAGACACCGGACATCTGGCAGCACCGGGTCTGGCTTCTGGAATTTGACACAGATGAGATCAAGGCTACATGGCTGGAAGTGAACCGACGGGCCATGCCCATGCTTGTGAAGGCTGGAGAGCCGGAATACTGGCATGTGGGAACTCTTCTGGAAGGAAGCAGGGACGAAAAGCTGGCACAGCTGGCCAAAGAGCGGTTTGGCGGTGGCCCGGTGTCGGCAGTCTTTCTGGCGGGAACAGACTTTAATGCCAGAGATTATAAGAAAAGCCGGGAAGAGATCTGCTTTCATCGGAGAGTCTTTCTGGCGGAACAGATTCATGCCAGAGGTGCCTGTGCAGCAGCAGGGGATCAGAGTGGAAAGAAAAAGTATTTATTTTTAAATGAACAGACGCTGCTTCACAATGTGGGGATCCGCAGTATCAAAAATGGAAAAGAAGTGATCTACACGCTGATCAGTGCCGGATGCAGCTGGTACGATGCGGGCTGCCACACAGAAATGCTGCTGCGGGGAGAAGATCATATTTTAGAATTTTACTTTCAGTCCATGATGGGTGGAGATCCGGTGAGAAAGCGGTTCCAGCTGACGGATCTGCCTGCAAGACCGGATGGAGCTTCCAGAGTACTGGTCGAGGCGCATTTTACAGACCGGTACCGCTGTGAGGTGAAGGTGACAGACCTGGGCTTCGGCGAGTTGTATCCCGCGTCAGATCTGTACTGGAAGGAATCATTTTTGATGGAAGAACAGGAGGACGGTCATGGCACTGGTAACGATCTGTAAATACCGCAGGGCAAAGACACCGTATTTTCTGGAACAGGCGGGTCTTAATATGTACAGTCTGGAAGAACTGGCATGGTTTTTGTATCACAATATCTGTCTGGCAGAGCCGCAGATGTTCGATGACCGTCTGTGCCGCTGGCTGGAGGAAGAGATCGGATCCTCAGAGCTTGCCAGAAGGATCCGCAATGGGAAGGAGTCCGGGACGAACTTTCAGAATCTGGTGATCTCCATTGTGGGAGCAGTGGATCTGTTTACCAATCAGGAACTGGCAGAGCTGGGGGAGCAGCTGAAGAGCCTCGGTACTATGCAGGAACAGGAGCGCTTAAAGCTCCGGGCGGATGGACTTCTGAACAGCCGCAACGAATGGGCGGCAGCGGAAGAGTATCGAAGAATCCTGCGGATGCATCAGAACACCCGGCTTGGCGTAGAGTTCTATGCGGCAGTATGGAACAATCTGGGAATCTGCTATGTGCGGCAGTTCCTGTTTGAACGGGCAGTGGAGTGCTTTGAAACGTCCATGCAGTTCGCTCCTCATGAAGATACAAGAAAATACAGGGAGCTGGCAGAACAGCTGGCAGCAGGAAAACGTCCGGGAAATGGAAAGAAAGCGCGCACATCGGAGTCTGATGACACGGATCCTCAGAAAAAACTGCTTCGCTGGGAAGAAGATTACAGAAGTCGTCAAAAAACTGGTTGACAATTATAGAAGTGCTTGCTATAATTCATTCATATTTGATTGCTTTACCATGGTAGAGTGGTAGCATACAAAACGATCAACAGGAGGATCTATTATGAAAAAGTTAGTAGCACTTATGTTAGTAGGAGCCATGACCGCAGCAATGGTGACTGGTTGTGGAAGCAGCGCAGATACATCCGCATCAACTGATGCAGCAGCAGAGGATACAGCAGAGGCAACAGAGGATACTGCAGAGGCAGCAGAAGACACAGCAGCAGATGCTAAGAGCGATCTTGCATATGTAAAAGAAAAAGGAACTCTGGTAGTTGGTATTACCGAGTTTGAGCCGATGGATTACAAAGATGAGAATGGCGAGTGGATCGGATTCGATGCTGATATGGCAAAAGCATTCGCAGAGAGCCTTGGTGTAACTGCTGAGTTCCAGGTAATCGACTGGGATAACAAGATCCTAGAGCTTGAAGGAAAGACCATCGACTGTGTATGGAACGGAATGACTCTGACAGACGAAGTTACCAGTGCTATGGAGTGCACCAATGCATATCTGAACAATGCACAGGTAGTTGTTGTTCCGGCTGATGTAGCTGATCAGTATCAGGATGAAGAGAGTCTCAAAGACTTAAGCTTCGCAGTAGAAGCAGGAAGTGCAGGAGAGGCTGAGGTAAGTGCTCTGGGCCTGAACTACACACCGGTATCTTCTCAGGCAGATGCTCTGATGGAGGTTGCTTCCAAGAGCTCTGATGCAGCAGTCATCGATTCCCTGATGGCAGGTGCTATGATCGGTGAGGGAACCGGATATGCAGATCTGACTTACACCATCGGCCTGAACAGCGAGGAGTATGGTGTAGGCTTCCGTAAAGGCTCCGATCTTGCAGCAGCACTCAATGATTACTTTACAACCAGCCTTGAGGATGGTAGTATGGAGAAGGTTGCAGAGACCTATGGAGTACAGGCAGCACTTATCAAATAAGTTCTGTTTGAAAAGAAATGAAAACCATTATGGCAGTGCAGTCGGAACGTAAGCGAAAACTGCACTGCTTTCGTGCGTAATAAACAAGAGAAACAGGAGAAGGATTTACATGGAACTGATATTACAACAGATGCCGATCGTTGTTCATTCACTGAACATCGGCTTTTTACAGACTTTAAGGTTATTTTTTGTGACGCTGATCGGCGCGTTCCCGCTGGGACTTATTATTGCATTCGGTTCTATGTCACAGTTTAAGCCGCTGAGTTATTTTACCAAAGTGATCGTATGGATCGTGCGTGGTACGCCGCTGATGATCCAGCTTCTGATCATCTATTATTTCCCAGGGCTGGTTCTTGGAAAGACGATCTGGGGCGGCGGAGAGACCGGACGTTTTATGGCGGCTGCTGTATCCTTTATTTTTAACTATGCCTGCTATTTTTCTGAGATCTACCGTGGGGGGATCCAGAGTGTGCCGAAGGGACAGGAAGAAGCAGGACTGGTGCTTGGCATGACCAAAGCACAGATTTTCTTTAAGGTAACCTTACTACAGATGATCAAGCGGATCGTTCCGCCCATGTCCAATGAGATCATCACGCTGGTAAAGGATACCTCACTGGCACGTATTATTGCACTGCAGGAGATCATCTGGGCAGGACAGGCTTTTATGAAAGGTTCCCAGGGAATCTCAGGAGCCATCTGGCCGCTGTTCTTCACGGCAGTTTATTATCTGATCTTCAATGGTGTTCTGACCGTTCTGTTAGGACAGCTTGAGAAGAAACTGGATTATTTCAGGTAAGGGAGGGAGAAGAAGATGCCAATTCTGGAAGTAGAACATATTTGCAAATCATTTGAAGGCACGGAAGTGCTCAAGGACATCAGCTTTTCTCTGGAGAAGAGCCAGGTGCTCTCTATCATCGGTTCTTCAGGAAGCGGTAAGACGACACTGCTTCGCTGCCTGAATTTCCTGGAGAGACCAGATGGTGGAATCATCAAGGTCAACGGAGAGACTTTGTTTGACGCTGCACAGAAGTCCTCCACTCAGGAAGCAGAGATCCGTAAGAAGCGGCTGCATTTTGGACTGGTGTTCCAGTCATTTAACCTGTTTCCGCAGTATACAGCACTGGAAAATGTTATGCTGGCCAAGGAACTGCTGGAGAAGGAACAGCCGGATTATAAAGTGAGAAAGAAAGAGATCCACGATGAGATTGAAGGACAGGCCGTGGAGCTGTTGAAAGATATGGGACTTGCTGACCGGATGGGTAATTATCCCCATCAGCTGTCCGGCGGACAGTGTCAGCGTGTGGCGATTGCCCGTGCCCTGGCTCTTCGCCCTGATATTCTGTGCTTTGATGAGCCGACTTCCGCACTGGATCCGGAGCTGACCGGTGAAGTCCTGAAGGTCATCAAAGGACTGGCAGATCAGAAGATGACCATGATCATCGTTACCCATGAGATGGCATTTGCCAGAGATGTGGCCAATCAGGTCGTATTTATGGATAATGGATTTATTGTGGAACAGGGTACACCGGATCAGGTATTCGGTCATACACAGGAAGAGCGGACCAGACAGTTTTTATCCAGATTTAATCAGAGATAGTTTAATTGGACTGGTTTTCTTATAAATAAGTCACAATTTATAAAAAATTCTAATCAAAATATTGAAATTCCCATTGTCGCAAGTTATACTATTCGCGTACAACGCAGATTTTTTTATAAAATCGGACAGGAAGGATGACAGCGGATGGAAAGTACGAAGGTTTTTGAAATGGAAGAAGATCTGAATGGACTGCATGAAGAGTGCGGTGTGTTCGGTATCTATGATTTCGATGGAGGCGATGTGGCCTCATCCGTATATTATGGACTGCTGGCACTGCAGCACCGTGGACAGGAGAGCTGCGGAATCGCAGTAGGAGATACGGACGGACCCCGTAAAGTGACGACCCACAAGGGCATGGGACTGGTCAATGAAGTATTTACCCCGGAGATTCTGGAAGGAATGCATGGTGATATTGCAGTGGGACATACACGTTATTCCACGGCAGGAAGCAGCACCAGAGAGAATGCACAGCCGCTGGTCCTTAATTATATTAAAGGTACTCTGGCAGTTGCCCACAATGGTAATCTGATCAATGCACCACAGCTTCGGCATGAACTGGAGTACAGCGGAGCAATTTTCCAGACAACCATTGATTCTGAGGTCATTGCCTATCATATTGCCAGAGAGCGTGTGAATGCAAAATCCGCAGAAGAAGCAGTTGCAAGAGCCATGGATAAGATCCAGGGAGCTTATTCTCTGGTCGTTATGTCTCCAAGAAAGCTGATCGGAGCCAGAGATCCTTACGGATTCCGACCGCTCTGTATTGGTAAGAGAGATAACACCTACATTCTGGCATCCGAGACCTGCGCTCTTCATACGATCGGCGCAGAGTTTGTCCGTGATGTGGAGCCGGGTGAGATCGTCAGCATCTCTCCGAAGACAGGCATCGTCTCTGACAAGAGTCGTTGTCTTCCAAAAGAAAAAGAAGCACGTTGTGTGTTTGAATACATTTATTTTGCCAGACCAGACAGCCATATTGATGGCATCAGTGTCTACAGTTCCCGTATTCAGGCAGGTAAATATCTTGCCATGGACAGCCCGGTGGAGGCAGACCTGGTGGTAGGTGTCCCGGAGTCTGGTAATGCAGCGGCATTGGGATATTCTCTTCAGTCAGGAATTCCTTATGGAACTGCATTTGTAAAAAACAGTTATATAGGAAGAACCTTTATTAAACCCAAGCAGAGCAACCGGGAATCCAGTGTGCAGGTAAAATTAAATGTTCTGAAAGAAGCGGTAAATGGAAAACGTGTGATCATGATCGATGATTCCATCGTCCGTGGAACCACCAGTGACCGGATCGTGAAGATGCTTCGGGATGCGGGAGCCACAGAGGTGCACATGAGAGTCAGCTCTCCGCCATTTCTGTATCCGTGCTACTTCGGTACCGATGTGCCGGCCCGTGAGCAGCTGATCGCTTATAACCGGTCCGTGGAGGAGATTCGTCAGATCATCGGAGCGGACTCCCTTGCCTATCTGGAACTGGACAGATTGAAAGATATGGTGGATGGACTTCCCTGCTGCAGCGGATGCTTTACCGGAAAATATCCGCTGGATCCACCGAAAGAGGATATTCGCGGCGACTACGAGCGCTAGCACTGTTGGATATAATTAATTTAAACAAAACAGAAAGGAACAAAAACATGAGCACAGACAGATATAGCAGTCCGTTATCAGAGCGTTATGCCAGCAAGGAGATGCAGTACATTTTTTCTCAGGACATGAAATTCCGCACCTGGAGAAAGCTGTGGATCGCACTGGCAGAGACCGAGAAGGAGCTGGGACTTCCGATCACACAGGAGCAGATCGATGAACTGAAAGCCCATGCAGAAGATATTAATTATGATGTGGCAAAAGCCCGCGAGAAGGAAGTTCGCCATGATGTTATGTCCCATGTTTATGCATATGGTGTACAGTGTCCGAAAGCAAAAGGAATCATCCATCTGGGTGCAACTTCCTGTTATGTAGGAGACAACACAGATATTATCGTGATGACCGAGGCACTTCGTCTGGTCCGTAAAAAGCTGATCAATGTGATCGCTGAGCTTGCAAAATTTGCAGATGAATATAAAGCACTACCAACCCTGGCATTTACTCACTTCCAGCCGGCACAGCCGACCACAGTAGGTAAGAGAGCATCTCTGTGGCTCAACGAGTTCTGCATGGATCTGGAAGATGTGGAATATGTATTAGATGGTATGAAGCTGCTGGGATCCAAGGGAACCACAGGAACCCAGGCAAGTTTCCTGGAGCTCTTTGACGGAGATCAGGAGACCATCGACAAGATCGATCCTATGATCGCTAAGAAGATGGGCTTTGAGAAATGCGTACCGGTATCCGGTCAGACTTACTCCCGTAAGGTGGACACCAGAGTACTGAATGTACTGGCAGGTATTGCGGCAAGTGCGCACAAGATGTCCAACGATATCCGTCTGCTGCAGCATCTGAAAGAGGTAGAGGAGCCATTTGAAAAATCTCAGATCGGTTCTTCTGCAATGGCATATAAGAGAAATCCCATGAGAAGTGAGCGTATTGCTTCTCTGTCCAGATATGTGATGGTGGATGCGCTGAATCCGGCGATTACCTCTGCAACCCAGTGGTTTGAGAGAACGCTGGATGACTCCGCAAACAAGAGACTTTCCGTTCCGGAAGGCTTCCTGGCAATCGACGGTATCCTGGATCTGTGCCTGAACGTGGTAGATGGTCTGGTAGTATATCCGAAGGTGATCGAGAAACGTCTGAGAAGTGAGCTTCCGTTCATGGCAACCGAGAATATCATGATGGACGCAGTAAAAGCAGGCGGAGACCGTCAGGAGCTGCATGAGCGTATTCGTGAGCTTTCCATGGAAGCAGGAAGAAATGTGAAAGTAGAAGGTAAGGACAATAATCTTCTGGAGCTGATCGCAGCTGATCCGGCATTTAACATGACACTGGAGCAGCTGGAGGCATGCATGGATCCGGCTCGTTATACTGGACGTTCTGAGATTCAGGTGACAGCATTCCTGAAAGATGTGGTGCAGCCGATCCTGGATGCAAATAAAGAGTTACTTGGTGTAAAAGCTGACATCAGCGTATAGGATACGCATACAGACAACTGGGAGGACATCTATGTTTCACTATGAATTTCGCCAGTGGCTGTCATTTTTCTATCTGTATTGTATATTTGGATGGTGTTTTGAGTCCACGTATGTGTCGCTCAAGCAGCATTGTTTTGTGAACCGGGGCTTCTTAAAGGGGCCCTGGCTTCCTTTATATGGAAGTGGTGCTGTTCTGGTATTACTGATCACCATGCCCTTTGACCAGCATCCGGTGGCAGTGTATATTGCAGGTCTGATCGGCGCCACACTTCTGGAGCTTGTGACCGGTGAGGCCATGGTGCGCCTGTTCAAGGTACGCTACTGGGATTACAGTAACCAGCATTTTCAGTACAAAGGTCATATTTGTCTGAGTTCCTCCATTGTGTGGGGATTCTTCAGCGTGATGATGGTCTATGTGGTGCAGCCGCAGGTGGAACGGTTTGTATTCTGGCTCAACAGTGAATTCGTGTCAGTTATGACATTTCTGATCACAGTCTGTATGGTATATGATTTCGCAGGCGCATTCCGCAAGGCCATGGATCTGAGAAATCTGCTGGATCAGGCAGAGCAGATCCTGCAGGAGCTGGAACAGCGGGCTGCTGAGAAGAAGCGTCTGCTGGAAGCAACAGCCACATTTGCAAAAGCTACTGTGACGGAAAATATCGCAGAGAAGAAAGAGGCACTGACACAGAAGGTGCAGAGCCTGGATCTGGAGAGTGTTCGGCTGGAGGAATTGCAGCAGCAGTTGAAGAACCGCATGGCAGAGAATGCCGAGTGGTTCCTGACCCACAACCCGGGTTCCCGTTTTATGACTGCCAGGGGAGAGACCGTCTCCGCAGAGATCCGGGATCTGATCAAGAAGCTTCGGCTGGATCGTTTGAAAGAGAAGAGGAACCGACAGTAAGCAGGTTTTCACAGAAATTTCATATTTTGTTTGTTGACTTTGTTAGAACTCTAACGTATAATCGTTAGAGTTCTAACTTTTTTCGAGAGTCAGAGCAATGCGAATGGCTCTGACTCTTGAGATATTATGGAAGGAGGACCATAAGTTTGGAGATGGAGAATCATCCGATTAAGGCGATCATGGACTTGAGTCATCTGGTAAGAAGAGCGACAGAGCAGCAGATGGCAGATCTGGAGATATCTTCTGTGCAGAGCCGGGTACTGGGCTATCTGTGGTGGAAGGCCTGGAAGAAGGAACCTGCATTTCAGAAGGAGCTGGAAGCAGAGTTTAAGATCCGCCGGTCATCCGTGTGCAGCGTGGTGCAGTGTCTGGAGAAGCGGGGACTGCTGGAGCGCAGAAGCGTAAGTACCGATGCCAGACAAAAGGAGCTGGTACTGACAGATGAAGGAATGAAGATACAAAGTGAGGTCATCAATCGTCTGGAGCAGATGGAATCGAAGATGAACGGATGGCTCACACCGGAGGAACGATCGTGGTGGATCCGTTGTATCAATAAATTGGAGACTGGATTGAAGGAGGCAGAATATGATTAAGAAACTCATGTCATATATCGGAGAATATAAGCGAGATACGCTGCTTTCACCGATCAGTGTGACTTTTGAAGTCATTCTGGAAGTGCTGCTGCCCATGCTGATGGCGAAAGTCATTGACAATGGTGTGGAAGCAGGAAATATGAATTATGTGGTGAAGATGGGACTGCTGATGCTGGTAGTTGCCATGCTCTCTTTGGCAGCAGGAACTCTGTCCGGCGTATTTGCAGCGAGAGCATCCATGGGATTTGGTAAAAATTTAAGAAAGGCCATGTATGACAATATTCAGGATTTTTCGTTCCAGAACATTGACCATTTTTCCACAGCTGGCCTTGTAACCCGTATGACCACCGATGTGACCAACGTACAGAATGCATACCAGATGCTGATCCGTATGTTTGTCCGTGCCCCGATCATGATGATCTCAGCACTGGTAATGTGTGTATCCATCAGTCCGAAGATTTCCCTGATCTTCCTGATCGCACTGGTATTCTTAGGCGGCGTGATGGCATTTATCGTAAGCCACGCATTTCCGATCTTTGATAAGATGTTCAAAGGCTATGATAAGCTGAATGCCAGCGTTCAGGAGAATCTGACCGGTATCCGCGTGGTGAAAGCGTATGTGCGGGAAGATCATGAAAATAAGAAATTCTGTGATGCTACAGACAATCTGAAAAAGATGAGTGTCCATGCAGAGCGTCTGGTCATCATGAACCAGCCGGTGATGCAGTTTACAGTATACACCTGTATTCTTCTGATCTCCTGGATCGGCGCAAAGATGATCGTTGGAAATGGCTCCATGACCACCGGAGATCTGATGAGTCTGTTTACTTACACCATACAGATCCTCATGAGTCTGATGATGATCTCCATGGTATTTGTTATGGTGACCATGGCAAGCTCTTCTGCAAAGCGTATTGTGGAAGTACTGGATGAGAAGAGCAGCCTGACCAATCCGGAGCAGCCGGTCTACGAAGTAAAAGACGGTTCCATCGAGTTTGATCATGTGGATTTTGCTTACGGAGACGAGCAGGATAAAGAAGCGCAGCAGGAAAAATGCGTACTTCGTGATATTAATCTTTCCATTCACTCAGGTGAGACCATTGGAATCATCGGTGGAACCGGAAGTTCCAAGTCTACCTTTGTACAGTTGATCCCGCGTCTGTATGATGTACTGAACGGTGCGGTCAAAGTCGGCGGTGTGGATGTGCGTGATTATGATATCGAGACTCTTCGTAATGAGGTGTCCATGGTGCTTCAGAAAAATGTACTGTTCTCCGGCACGATCCTTGAAAATCTCCGCTGGGGCAATAAAGACGCGACGGAGGAAGAGTGCCGTCATGCCTGTGAGCTTGCGCAGGCCAGCGAATTTATCGAGAAAATGCCCCAGGGCTATGAGACTTATATTGAGCAGGGTGGAACCAATGTGTCCGGTGGACAGAAGCAGCGTCTTTGTATTGCAAGAGCTCTGTTGAAGAAGCCGAAGATCCTGATCCTTGACGATTCCACCAGTGCAGTGGATACCAAGACGGATGCATTGATCAGGAAGGCATTTCGTGAGGAGATCCCGGATACGACCAAGCTGATCATTGCCCAGCGTATTTCTTCTGTACAGGATGCAGACCGTATCCTTGTGCTGGATCAGGGACGGATCTCAGGAATGGGAACGCATGACGAGCTTCTAAGAACCAATGAAATCTACCGCGATATTTACAGATTACAGCAGAAAGGAGCGGGAGAAAATGAGTAAAATGATGGGACCGGGACAGAAACCAGGTGGAAATCCGGGCATGAAGCGCCGCGGAAGCCGTAACCCGGGCAAGACTCTGAAGCGCCTGCTCGGTTATATCTGGAAATATTATAAAATGGAATTTGTGATCGTACTGATTGCTATCGTGATCAGCTCTCTTGCCGGAGTGGCTGGAAACCTGTTTATTAAAAATCTGATCGATGATTATATTACACCGTTCCTGACCTCGGCAGATCCGACCTTTGCACCGCTTCTGCGGGCATTGCTTGTGATGGCGGTTATCTATTATGCAGGAACTGCAGCCACATATCTGTATGCAAGATTGATGATCAATGTGACCCAGGGAACCTTAAAGCAGATCCGTGATGAGATGTTCACGCATATGGAGAAACTGCCGATCAAATATTTTGATACCCATGCACATGGTGATATCATGAGCTGCTATACTAATGATACGGATACCCTGCGCCAGATGATCAGTCAGAGTATTCCGCAATTATTCAGCTGCTCCATCACGATCATCGGCACTTTTATTTCCATGATCGTACTGAGCCCGCAGCTGACTCTGCTGATCATTGTAATGATCTTCGTTATGTTGAAAACAGTTCGTAAAATCGGAGCGCAGAGTGGAAAATATTTTATTGAACAGCAGAAAGATCTTGGTAAACTGAACGGTTATATTGAGGAAATGATGGAAGGCCAGAAGGTTGTAAAGGTATTCTGTCATGAAGAGGAGTCCAAGAAGAATTTTTATATTCTTAATGACGGACTGTTCAACAGTGCAAAAAATGCAAATACCTATGCAAATATTCTGATGCCTGTCATGGCGAACCTTGGAAATATCAACTATGTGCTGACTCTTGGTGTGGGATCTGTCCTTGCTATTACCGGAATCGGCGGTCTGACCCTTGGCGGTCTGGCATCCTTCCTGCAGTTGACCAGAAGCTTCAATATGCCGATCACGCAGGTGTCTCAGCAGTTCAACTCTATCATTATGGCATTGGCCGGTGCTGAGCGTGTGTTTGATCTGCTTGATGAGCCGGAAGAGGTGGATAATGGTTATGTGACGCTGGTAAATGCAGTGGAGCAGCCGGATGGAACTCTTACGGAGTCCCCGGTGCGTACCGGTGTCTGGGCATGGAAACATCCTCATCAGGCAGACGGCACTGTCACTTATGAAAAACTGCAGGGTGACGTGGTGTTTAATGGTGTGGATTTTGGATACAACGATGACAAGATCGTGCTTCATGACATTAAGATGTATGCAAAGCCAGGTCAGAAGATTGCCTTTGTAGGAGCGACCGGAGCCGGCAAGACCACCATTACCAATCTGCTGAACCGTTTTTATGATATTCAGGACGGAAAGATCCGTTATGATGGCATCAATATTAACAAGATCAAGAAGCCGGATTTAAGAAGATCCCTTGGAATGGTACTGCAGGATACCCATCTGTTCACCGGAACAGTGGCAGACAATATCCGTTATGGAAAGTTGGATGCAACAGACGAGGAAGTTGTTGCAGCTGCAAAACTTGCAAATGCACATTATTTTATTACCAAACTTCCGCAAGGATATGATACAATGCTGGATGGAGACGGCTCGGAACTCTCTCAGGGCGAGCGTCAGCTGCTGGCCATCGCCAGAGCAGCCATCGCCGACCCGCCGGTACTGGTGCTGGATGAGGCAACCTCCAGTATTGATACCCGTACAGAGACCATTGTACAGAATGGTATGGATAAGCTGATGAAGGGACGTACAGTATTTGTCATTGCCCATCGTCTGTCTACGATCAAGAATTCTGACGTGATCATGGTTCTGGATCAGGGACGGATCATTGAGCGTGGAGACCATGAATCTTTGCTGGCAGAGAAAGGACGCTACTACCAGTTATATACAGGAGCTTTTGAGCTGTCATAAGGAAATTAGATGATTGCCTGCCAGATACCAACATCTGGCAGGTACTTTACGGTTTTCAGAAAACTTATATGAGGAGACAAAAGAAGTGGATCGAATGAAAAATGATATCCTGCTGGTGCTCACAGCCCTGATCTGGGGCTGCGCATTTGTAGCGCAGAGCGTGGGCATGGATTACGTGGGACCTTTTACCTTTAATATGGCAAGATTCCTGATCGGAGCGATCGTGTTGCTGCCGGTGATCTGGTTTATGGATCGTCAACGGAAAACGGGCGCAGAAAAAGGTGCAGGACAGAAGACACTGATCATTGGTGGAATCTGCTGTGGAATCGCACTGGCTGTTGCCAGTACTCTGCAGCAATGGGGCATCTTATTTACGACGGTTGGAAAAGCCGGATTCATCACAGCTATGTATATTGTGATCGTGCCGCTGCTGGGGATATTTATCGGTAAGAAAGTACGCCCGCTGATCATTGGCTGCGTAGCTATCGCTGTGGTCGGATTTTATTTTCTGTGTATGACGGAGAGCCTTCGCCTGGGACTGGGAGATTTTCTGGTGCTGCTGTGTGCAATTGCATTTTCAATCCATATTCTGGTGATCGATCATTTTTCACCGAAAGTGGATGGCGTGAAAATGTCCGCGATCCAGTTTCTGACAGCTGCGATCATCAGTGCAGTTCCAACTCTGCTATGGGAGCAGCCGGTGTTTACGGAGGTCCTGCAGGCATGGCAGCCGGTGCTTTATGCCGGTGTAATGTCCTGTGGAGTGGCGTATACCCTGCAGATCATAGCGCAGAAAAATGCAGATCCGACAGTAGCCTCCCTGCTTCTCAGTCTGGAGTCCGTGTTCTCGGTACTGGCTGGCTGGGTACTGCTGGGACAGGGACTGAGTCTTAAGGAAATGTTTGGCTGTGTGCTGATCTTCTGTGCGATCATTCTGGCACAGCTGCCGGAGAAGAAAATGTAGAAGCCGCTGCCCGTATGAAATTTTTAAAGTCATACGGGCAGCAGCTTATTTCGCATTTCCTTTTATAAACTGTCTTCCTTCATGATCCATCTCATAATTTTCTTTATAGATCAACTGTGAGATCGGTACGATTTCATACCCTTTCTCCTGAAGTCCTGTGATTACACGTTCCAGGGCATCCGGAGTGTATTTGGCACCATTGTGCATAAGAATGATCGACCCATTTCCAAGATGATCATTATCTACCACACGGGAGACGATATTGTCAGCTCCGTAGTCCTTCCAGTCTAAACTGTCAATATTCCACTGTATCACATGATATCCAAGACTGTTGGCCGCATCAATCAGTGTATCATTGTAATCTCCATAGGGTGGACGGAAGAGAATCATATCCTGTCCGGTCAGTTCCTTTACTTTATCGTGAACCTTCTGAATCTCCTGTTTACATTCATCGGCTGACAGTGTGGACATCTGTTTGTGATTCTCGCTGTGATTGCCAAGATCGTGTCCGGCTGCGGCGATAGCTTTTACATCATCCGGGTAAGATTCAACCCAACCTCCAGTCATGAAGAACGTGGTTTTTACATGATACTTTTCCAGAATGGACAGCAAGGTCTCGGTTTGTTCGTTGCCCCAGGCAGCATCGAAGCTGATCGCAACTTTAGGACTTTCGGTATTGACACAATAGATCGGCAGCTTTCTGGAACTCACAATTCCAGATGTAGGAGCTAACTGTTTCTGAAAGGAAAAAAGACAGATGAGTACAAGCATCAGGCAGAGGCAGGGGGCGATCATGCGCTGGATGGAAAGAGAGGATAGAAAGGAAGCAATACGTTTCATAAGACCTCCGGCATTATTCAGATATATCTAAAATAATGTATGTATAAGACAAAATGGATATGCCACTTTTTAAGATGTAAAACTTGGAATAGAGTAGAAATGATTTTCAAAAGACCGATGCAAGACGTTCTGCATCGGTCTTTTTCCTGCAATCAGCACTTGAAATTTCTCTTCTTGTTTTGTATAATGGGAAGCAACGTGAATACGTGTATACAAATAACTGACAGATGGGGTGCGTTTGTATGAGCAATATTACCATGATGGAATTGAGCAGAGAACTGGATGAGCAGTTCGACCGGCTTGTAAATGAATGTAGAGTATCTGGCGAGATCAATCAGGAACTTTATACAGAATATGACGTCAAACGTGGTCTGCGTGATGCCAATGGTAAAGGTGTACTGACCGGTCTGACGGAGATATCTGATGTCCTTTCGTATAAAAGTGTGAATGGAAAGAAGATGCCTGCAGAGGGGGAATTGTATTTCCAGGGATACAATGTACAAGATCTGATCCAGGGATTTGAAGATCGCAGATATGGTTTTGAAGAGACCACATATCTGTTGTTGTTTGGCAGTCTGCCCACACCGAAGCAGCTTAGAAGCTTTGTACGTATTGTAAAGAGTCTTCAGGAGTTGTCCGGACAGTTCCTGCGCGACGTAGTAATGAAGGCTACCAGCCAGAATCAGATGAATGCATTACAGAGATGTATTCTGACCTTATATTGTTATGATGCCAACCCGGATGAGGTAACAGTTCCCAATGTACTGCGCCAGTCCCTGCAGCTGATCGCAAAGATGCCGCAGATCGCAGTGCATTCTTACTGTGCATGGAGACATTTTCATGCTGACGACACGCTGGTGATCCGTCTGCCGAATAAAGATATGTCCATTGCGGAAAATATATTGCAGATGCTTCGCCCGGATGGGGAGTTTACCGAGCTGGAAGCGAAGGTACTGGATGTGGCACTGGTGCTGCATGCGGAGCATGGTGGTGGTAACAACTCTACATTTACCAATCATGTAGTCACTTCTTCTGGAACAGATACCTATTCTGCTACGGCAGCTTCCATTGCATCGCTGAAAGGTCCCCGCCATGGTGGTGCCAACCTGAAGGTACAGCAGATGTTTGCTGATATTAAGAAATGCTGTCCGGATTATGAGGATGAAAAAACACTGACCAAATATCTGGAAGGTATGCTGGATAAAAAAGTATTTGACAAATCCGGTCTCATCTATGGTATGGGCCATGCAGTCTATACACTGTCCGACCCTCGTGAAGTGATTCTGAAATCCTATGCAAAGCGGCTTTCTGAGGAAAAAGGACTGCAGAAAGAATATGAGCTGTATGAGAGAGTAGAGCGTCTGGCAGGCGAAGCAATCGCCAGAAAACGTCATCTGTTCAAACCAATCTGTGCCAATGTGGATTTCTACAGTGGATTTGTATATTCCATGCTGGGGATCCCGGAGGAGCTTTATACACCGATTTTTGCAATCTCCCGTATTTCCGGATGGAGTGCCCATCGACTGGAGGAAGTTGTCAACAATGGTAAGATCATCCGTCCTGCGTACAAATATGTGGGATACCACAGACCGTACTGTGCACTGGATGAACGCCACGAATAATAGTTACAAATGTATAAAAATAAGACGCGATTTTCTGGCAGATGTTCAGAGAATCGCGTCTTCTTGTTGTGATATTTCACAAAAAAGTGATGGAAAAAATGAGAAATATGACGAAAATGATTATGGACGACAAAAATCACTTGTATTTATCTGAAAAAAGCCGTATGATTGATTCATAAGAACTGGAAACGTTTCCAGAAAAGGATGATCAGGAGGATAATGATATGAAAAAGAGGTTAGTAGCGCTGACACTTACATGTGCACTTGCAGCGACTGCGCTTGCAGGATGCGGTGGATCAACTGGCGGGGACAGTACAGCTTCCGGTGACTCTACAGCAGCAACCGAGACTTCCACAGCAGAAGGTTCTGTATATTATCTGAACTTCAAGCCGGAGCAGGATCAGCAGTGGCAGGATCTGGCAAAAGCTTACACGGAGGAGACAGGTGTACCGGTAACTGTTGTAACTGCAGCATCTGGTAATTATGAGACGACTCTGATGAGTGAGATGGGTAAGAGCGGTGCACCGACTCTGTTCCAGGTAAACGGACCGGTTGGTCTGGCAAACTGGAAGGATTACTGCTATGACCTGTCTGGCAGTGATATTTACGGACAGCTTACCAGTGACAACTACGCACTGAAAGAGGGAGACACCGTATATGGTGTTGCATATGTAATCGAGTCTTATGGACTGATCACAAACAAAACGTTACTTGAGAAGGCTGGTTATACCATTGATGATATCAAATCCTTTGCAGACCTGAAGAAAGTGGCTGAGGACATCACCGCCCGCTCTTCCGAGCTTGGATTTGCTGCATTCACATCCGCTGGTATGGATGGATCTTCTGACTGGAGATTCAAGACTCATCTGGCAAACCTGCCGATCTACTTTGAGTATCAGACAGATGGCATCAGCAGCACAGATGCAATCAAAGGAACCTATCTCGACAACTACCGTGACATCTGGGATCTGTACATCAACAACAGCACCTGCGATCCGGCAGAACTCTCTGCTAAGACCGGTGATGATTCCAGAAATGAATTCCTGGCAGGCGATGCAGTCTTCTTCCAGAATGGTTCCTGGGAGTATGGTAACCTGACTGGCGAAGATGGATACACTGACGACGATCTGGCAATGATCCCGATCTATATCGGTGCTGGTGATGAAGCAAATCAGGGACTGTGTACTGGTACAGAGAACTACTGGTGTGTAAACAACCAGGCAGATGAAGCTGACATTCAGGCAACACTGGATTTCATTAACTGGTGTGTAACTTCTGAGCTGGGAACCAAGACCATGGCAGATGATATGGGATTCGTTATTCCGTTCAAGGGCGCACAGGAATCTCCGAACCTGTTTGTAAAACAGGATACTGCTTACACTGCAGAAGGCAAGACTCCGGTATCATGGAACTTCACAACCATGCCGTCTGAGGAGTGGAAGAATGGCTTAGGACAGGCACTGACCGCTTACGCAGCAGATCAGACCGATGCAAACTGGGATGCAGTAGTATCTGCATTTGTAGATGGATGGGCAACTGAGTATCAGCTGGCAAATGGACAGTAGATAACGGAACAGCAGAACCGTTGAAAAGGGCAGGCAAGTTACTTGCCTGCCCTTTTTATCGCAAAATTCTGACTGACGAGAGAAAGGAGTACAGAATTTATGGAAAAAGCAGTCAAACGATATGCACCGATATTTGTACTGCCCACATTCCTGGCATTTGTGATCGGTTTTATTCTTCCGTTCATAGAAGGACTGTATCTGTCCTTCTGTCAGTTCACTACCGTAAAGGACGCAAAGTTTATCGGAATCGGCAATTATCAGCGGATCTTTACGGACAGTACATTTACAAATTCTTTTAAGTTCACGGTGTTATTTGCCGTTGCTTCGATTGTGCTGATTAATGTGATTGCATTTATCCTGGCATTGCTTCTGACACGGAAATTAAAAGGAACCAATATTTTCAGAACCATCTTTTTCATGCCGAACCTGATTGGTGGAATCGTGCTTGGATATATCTGGCAGATTCTGATCAACTGTGTGCTTTCCATTGTTGGAAAACCGCTTCTGGCATTGAATACCAGTGCAGGTTACTGGGGACTGATCATCCTCATGTGCTGGCAGCAGATTGGTTACATGATGATCATCTATATTGCAGGACTTCAGAATGTATCGGATGATCTGATCGAGGCAGCACAGATCGATGGAGCTACCTGGTGGAAGACCCTCTGGAAGGTAAAGCTTCCTATGGTAATGCCGTCTATCACCATCTGTGTATTTCTGACATTGACCAACTCCTTCAAGCTCTTTGATCAGAACCTGGCTCTGACCGGTGGAGATCCGAACCATTTCACAGAGATGCTTGCTCTCAATATTTACCAGACCTTCTATGCGAGGGCAGGAGCCCAGTGGAAAGGACTTGGACAGGCAAAAGCAGTTCTGTTCTGTGTTCTGGTTATTGCAATCTCCATGATCCAGCTGAAGGCAACACGTTCCAGGGAGGTGCAGCAGTAGATGGGTAAGAAAAAGAGAATGATAGATTCTATATGGGTTGTACTTTTATCCATACTGGCAGTATTATATGTATATCCCATTATTATGATCCTGTTCAATTCCATGAAAAAGGAGACAGCGATCACCACCGCAGGCGCATTCAGCCTGCCGACTGCAGATTCCTTTGCAGGTATTGAAAATTATATCAATGCCATTGCATCCAAAGGATTCCTGCAAAGTCTCGGTTTTAGCCTTCTGATCACCATTACATCGGTGATCGCGATCCTGGTCTGCTGTTCCATGTGCGCATGGTACATTACCAGAGTCAAAGGACCGGTATCGAAGATGTTATATTTCCTGTTTGTATTTTCTATGGTGGTTCCGTTTCAGATGGTCATGTTCACCCTGTCACAGACAGCGGACAGTCTGAAGCTCAACACTCCGTGGAATATTTGGATCATTTATCTGGGATTTGGAGCAGGACTGGCAGTATTTATGTTTGCAGGCTTTATGAAATCCATTCCGCTGGAGATCGAGGAAGCATCCATGATAGATGGCTGTAATCCGATCCAGACCTTTTTCCTGATCGTGCTTCCAATCCTGAAACCGACGCTGGTATCTGTAGGAATTCTGGAAGCTATGTGGGTATGGAACGATTATCTTCTGCCGACATTGGTATTGGATATTAAGAAATACAAGACGATCCCCATGTTGATCCAGTATTTCCGTGGAAGCTACGGAAAAGTAGAGATGGGTCCTATGATGGCAAGTATTATGCTGACAGTTATCCCGATCGTGATCGTATACCTGCTCGGACAAAAACATATTATCAAAGGAGTAGCTGCAGGAGCAGTTAAAGGATAATTGATGTTATGACCATCAAAGATATTGCAAAAGAATCTGGATATGCAGTGGGAACTGTGTCAAGGGTGTTAAATAATCATCCGGATGTATCAGAGAAAGCAAGAGAGACAATCCTGGCGGTGGTGGAAAAGCACCATTTCCGATTAAATAACAATGCAAAACATCTGAAGCAGCAGGCCAGCAAAGGCATTGCCATCATTGTGAAAGGTTCACAGAATATGTTATTTGCTTCCATTGTGGAGCGGCTGCAGGGACTGATCGAGGAAAAAGATTTTGTCAGCTTCATCTATTATATTGGTGAGGAAGAAAATGAGGTGGAGCAGGCAGAGAGTGTCTGTCTGGAGCGGCATCCCAAGGGAATCTTCTTCCTGGGAAGTAATCTGGAGTTCTTCAGGGAACGGTTTGCAAGACTGGATGTGCCCTGTGTGCTGGTTACCAACTCAGCAGCAAAGTTATCTTTTTCGAATCTGTCCAGTGTCAGTACAGATGACGCTGCTGCAGCAGAGGCGGCGGTAGAATATCTGATCCGGCTGGGGCATGAAAGAATCGGTGTGCTGGGAGGCCGGATGGAACGGTCGCATGCAGCATTTACCAGATGTATCGGATGTGAACAGGCATTTCGGAATCATGAGATGGTATTTGATAAGAAAAAGCAGTATGAACCGGCACTGTTTTCCATGGAAGAAGGCTATCACGCCATGGGAGCACTGCTTGATAAGATGCCGGAGCTGACTGCCGTATTCGCCATGGCGGATGTGCTGGCAGTGGGAGCGATCCGGGCGATCCGGGATCGAGGACTTCGGGTACCGGAGGATATCTCGGTGATCGGTTTTGATGGTATTGATCTGGGTAATTATCTGACACCCAGACTTACAACGATCCGTCAGAAGAGTGACAGGATCGCAGATCGCAGTATGGAGATCCTGGTTGACAGAATCGAGGAAGAAAAAGAAGCAATACATGAGCTGGTATCTTTTGACATTATTGCCGGAGAGAGTGTGGCGAAGGTGTCCGCGCAGAAGTAATATCCGGATGTTGGGAGACTCAGAACAGGAGGAACAAAAATGGCTGATATCACGTTTAAACATGTGGTAAAAACATATGATAAAGGAAATACCGTAGTGCCGGATCTGAATCTGGAGATCAAGGACAAAGAGTTTGTTGTTCTGGTTGGACCATCCGGCTGCGGAAAATCAACAACCCTGCGTATGATCGCAGGACTGGAGGAGGTATCAGACGGCGAGCTGTATATTGGTGATCGCAAGGTCAATGACGTGCCGCCCAAGGACAGAGACATTGCCATGGTATTCCAGAGCTATGCGCTCTATCCACATATGACTGTCTATAAGAATATGGCATTTGCGCTGGAATTGAGAAAGGTTCCAAAGGATGAGATTGATAAAAAGGTAAGGGAAGCAGCAAAAATCCTGGGACTGGAAGAATATCTGAAGAGAAAACCAAAGGAGCTGTCCGGAGGTCAGCGCCAGCGTGTGGCTCTGGGACGTGCTATGGTGCGTCAGCCGGCTGTATTCCTGCTGGATGAGCCGCTGTCCAATCTGGACGCCAAGCTTCGTACAGAGATGAGAAGTCAGATCGCAGCACTTCACAAACGTCTGCAGACCACATTTGTCTATGTCACCCACGATCAGACCGAGGCTATGACCATGGGAGACCGGATCGTAGTCATGAAAGATGGCGTGATTCAGCAGTTTGATACACCGCAGGTGCTGTATAACTATCCGTGTAATAAATTTGTGGCAGGATTTATCGGTTCTCCGCAGATGAATTTCCTTAATGTAGTTGTGAAAAAAGAGGGCGAGAATCTGTTCCTGACCTTTGGTACTTATAAGATCCCGGTACAGAAGCCGGAGCTGGAAGCTTATGTGGACAAAGAGGTGATCATGGGAATCCGACCGGAAGACATTCATGCGGAAGAGTCATTCCTGTCTATATCAGAAGCTTCTAACATTGAAGCAAACGTGGATCTGGCAGAGATGATGGGTTCAGAGATTTATCTGTATCTGAACTGCTGTGGACAGAAAATGGTAGCAAGAGTACCGTCCCGTACTGGCATCCGTGCCGATGATATGGTGAAACTGGCTCTGGATGTGAATAAGATCCATGTATTTGATGCAGAGACAGAGAATGTGATCTGTCACTGATGAACAGACAGATCAACTATTCGGAGGGAACATGCTATGATGGATAAAACACAGCAGAAGAAGAGCAGTGGAGTCCTGATGCATCTTTCATCACTTCCGTCAGAATACGGAATTGGAAGTATGGGTGCTCCTGCCCGAAAATTTGTGGATTTTCTGAAGAAGGCGGGGCAGACATACTGGCAGATGCTGCCAATCTGTCCTACCAGCTATGGAGATTCGCCCTATCAGTCTTTTTCGGCTTATGCGGGAAATCCGTATTTTATTGATCTGGAAATGCTGGAAAGTGCCGGTTATCTGGAAGCGGAAGATTATAAGACAGTTGACTGGGAAAGTGCACCGGACCATGTGAATTATGGAGCATTGTATCAGAAGCGCTATCCGATCCTCAGAAAGGCAGTCAGAAGGTTTCAGGAGACTGCATCGGACGACTATGAGGCGTTTTGCAGGCAAAATGATTATTGGCTTCATGACTATGCTTCCTTTATGGCACTGAAGGCTGCCAGCGGCGGAAAAGCCTGGATGGACTGGGAACCGGCATTGAGAAATCGGGAGCAGAAAGCCCTTGAACATGCAGAGGCCGCTTATAAAGAAGAGATTGAATTTTGGAAAAGCCTGCAGTATCTGTTCTTTGAACAGTGGAAGGCTTTGAGAGAATATGCCAATGAGGCAGGACTTCAGATTATAGGAGATCTTCCTATCTATGTGTCTCTGGACAGTGTGGACGTGTGGGCACACCCGGAACTGTTTCAGCTGGATGAGAACAAAGTGCCAAGAGAGGTGGCGGGATGTCCGCCAGATGGATTTTCTGCTGATGGACAGCTGTGGGGAAATCCACTGTTTGACTGGGATTATATGAAACAGAATGGTTACCGGTGGTGGACCGCCAGGATTGGTTATCTGTGTAAAGTCTATGATATGCTCAGGATCGATCATTTCCGTGGATTTGATTCCTATTTTGCCATTCCTTATGGAGATACCAATGCAAAACGGGGATACTGGAAGCAGGGACCGGGCATGGATCTGTTCCGTGCAGTAGAGCAGCAGATTGGTGCACAGAACATTATGGCGGAAGATTTAGGCTATATGACTGAGTCTGTGAAAAAACTGCTGGCAGACAGTGGCTTTCCGGGGATCAAGCTGTTACAATTTGCTTTTGACAGCAGAGATGGCGGAGGCACCAGTTATTTTCCGGAGGATTATCCACCAAACTGTGTGGCTTATGTGGGAACTCATGACAATGATACTGCAGTCGGGTGGACAACTTCTGCAGAGCCAGAGGATGTGAAGCGTGCCTATGATTATCTGGGTGTGACTGACGCTGCAGATATCAACTGGGTCATGATGCGTGCCATCTGGAACAGCCGGGCGAATCTGACCATTGTACTGGCTCAGGATCTGCTGGGACTGGGAAGCGAGTCCAGAATGAATAAGCCGTCCACCGTGGGCAGTAACTGGTGCTGGCGGGCAGTGGAAGGCTGCTTTACGGATGCACTGGCTGCAAAAGTGCGTGGAGAGATGGAACGTTTTGGAAGGCTTGACAGACCGGATAAAAAAGTTTGAAAAAGTGCGAAAATATAGTTGACATCAGGTGCTGGCTGTGCTAAGATAACTAAGGTTATGAAATGAAAGAAGAGTATCCACTCTCACCTTGGCACATAGCACAGTCAGTGACCTGGGTTAATACAGTATTGAAATGTGTTTTGCGGCACATTCCTTTTGTATGATAGGTGGATAGTTTTCTACCTATTTTTTTATGTTTCGGAGGTGTACAACTATTAGCGAATTAATGATCAACGAGCAGATCAGGGACAGAGAAGTCCGTCTGATTGGTCAGGATGGTGAACAGTTAGGTGTAATGCCCATCACAGAAGCGATGAAGTTAGCGAGGGAGGCTGAGCTGGATCTGGTAAAGATTGCTCCGACCGCAAAACCGCCTGTATGTAAGATTATCGACTATGGAAAATATCGGTATGAGCAGGCAAGAAAAGAGAAGGAAGCAAAGAAAAAACAGAAAACCATCGAAATCAAAGAAGTTCGCCTGTCTCCGAATATTGATGAGAACGATCTGAACACGAAGGTAAATGCAGCAAGAAAGTTCATCGAGAAGGGTAACAAAGTAAAAGTAACTCTTCGTTTCCGCGGACGTGAGATGGCTCATGTACAGAGCAGCAAACAGATTCTGGATGTATTCTCAGAGCGGATGGCAGATGTCGCAGTGGTCGATAAAGCTCCTAAGATGGAGGGCCGCAGCATGACTATGTTTTTAACGGAAAAACGTTAAGGATAAAATATTTTAGTAGTTTAGGAGGAATCAACATATGCCAAAGGTAAAAACAAGTAGAGCAGCCGCAAAACGTTTCAAAAAGACGGGAACCGGTCAGTTAAAGAGAATGAAAGCTTATAAGAGCCATATCTTAACCAAAAAATCTCAGAAGAGAAAGAGAAATCTTCGTAAAGCTACCATTACGGATGCTACCAATGTAAAGAACATGAAGAAGATTTTACCGTATTTATAAGATTTAGGAAGTTAAGGAGGAAGAAAGATGGCAAGAATTAAAGGCGGATTAAACGCTAAAAAGAAACACAATAGAGTATTGAAGCTGGCAAAAGGTTACAGAGGAGCCAGAAGCAAACAGTATAGAGTAGCTAAACAGTCTGTTATGAGAGCTCTTACCAGCGCTTATGCAGGACGTAAACAGAGAAAACGTCAGTTCAGACAGCTGTGGATCGCTCGTATCAACGCAGCAGCACGTATGAACGGACTGTCCTACAGCAAGTTCATGTATGGTCTGAAGAGCGCAGGCGTTGAGATGAACCGTAAGATGCTTGCAGAGCTGGCTGTAAATGATGCAGCAGCATTCACTGCACTGGCAGAGACTGCTAAGAAAGCACTGAATAAATAAGTATGACACAAAAGCCCTTGGAATATCTGCCGCACGGTGAAGATCCGAGGGCTTTTTCATTCACATATTATAATAAGGAAAGAAGGAACAGAACATGACAAAGATTGAGATTATTTCCGGTTTCCTTGGAGCCGGCAAGACCACACTGATCAAGAAGATGTTGAAGGAAGTATTTCCAGGAGAGAAGATTGTTCTGATCGAGAATGAATTTGGCGAGATCGGTATCGATGGAGGATTCCTCAAGGATGCCGGCGTACAGATCACAGAGATGAACTCCGGCTGCATCTGCTGCTCTCTGGTGGGTGATTTTGGTACTGCCCTGAAGCAGGTGATTGAGACTTATGCACCAGATCGTATTCTGATCGAGCCGTCAGGCGTTGGCAAGCTGTCCGACGTGACCAAAGCTGTTATGGGTGTGGCTGCACATGAGCAGGTAGAACTGAACAGCTCTGTGACTGTTGTAGACGGTCAGAAATGCAAGATGTATATGAAAAACTTTGGCGAGTTCTTTAACAACCAGGTAGAGAACGCAGGAACCATCGTGATCAGTCGTACCCAGAAAATGTCTGAGGACAAGCTGGATGCATGTGTGGCTATGCTGCGTGAGAAGAATCCGAAGGCTGCGATCATCACGACTCCGTGGGACGAGCTGAAAGGCGAGCAGATCCTGGCAGCTATGGAACATCAGGATCTGATCATGAAAGAGGAGATGGAGCATCTGATGGAGGAGCATGACCATGACCATCATGATCACGACCATCACGACCATGATCATCACGATCATGAGCATTGCTGTGACCACGACCATGATCACGATCACGACCATCACGACCACGACCACGATCACGACCATCATGACCATGATCACGGACCGGACTGCACCTGTGGCTGCCACGATCATGACCATGATCATCATCACCATCATGCAGATGAAGTATTTTCCAGCTGGGGCAAAGAGACTCCGCATAAATATTCTGAGGAACAGCTTCGTGAGATCCTTACCAGACTGTCTGATGACGATGAGTGTGGCATTATCCTGCGTGCAAAAGGAATCCTTCCGTGTACAGATGGAACCTGGCTTCACTTTGATATGGTTCCGGAAGAATTTGAGGTGCGTCACGGAGAGGCAGACTACACTGGCCGTCTGTGCGTGATCGGTTCCCATCTGAACGAAGAAGAACTGGCAAAAGTATTTGGCCTGACAGAATAATGAGGTAAATAATAATGGCAAAGATCCCTGTATTTGTCGTACACGGATTTCTGGAGAGCGGCAAGACCCGGTTTGTGCAGGAGACTCTGTCGGATGATTATTTCTCCGGCGGCGAACGCAACCTGGTCATTGCCTGCGAAGAAGGAGTCGAAGAGTACGAAGACGAACTTCTTCAGAAGACCAACACCACGCTGGTGGTTCTGGAGGATAAGTCTGAATTTAATGAAATGTTTCTGGCAGAGTGTCAGAAGAAGTATAAGCCTACCCAGATCATTGTAGAGTACAACTGTATGTGGGGACTGGACTATCTGCGGGAAATGTATATGCCAAAGGGATGGTTCGTGGCACAGGTCATCACGACTGTGGATGCAACCACCTTCGATGTATATCTGAAAAATATGAAATCCCTGTTCATGGAGATGGCAAAGGATTCTGATCTGATCATCTTCAACCGCAGTACGGATGAGACACCGGCAGCTACGTATAAGCGAAATATGCGTGCAGTGAATCCGAAAGCTCAGGTGGTATTTGAAAAAGAAGATGGAAGCCAGCTGGAATTCGAGGAGGAGATGCCGTTCGATATCAATGCGGATGTGATTGAGATCTCTGATGTAGATTATGGTATCTGGTATATTGATGCCATGGATCATCCTGAGAAATACGATGGCAAGACCATGCGCTTTAAGGCGATGGCCTATACCGGAGGACGTCTGCCGAAGGGATATTTCGTTCCGGGACGTATGGCTATGACCTGCTGTGCGGACGATACGGCTTTCATCGGTTTCCTGTGCAAATCTGCCTATGTGGACCGGATAAAGTCCAAACAATGGCTGACTGTGACTGCAAAAGCGCATATTGAGAAGCGTGCAGAGTACAGCGGACAGGAAGGACTGGTACTGCAGTCCACCAATATCAAGAGTGCAGAGAAACCGGAAGAAGAACTGGTATACTTTTAAGTAATTAGCGTACAAAAGAAAAAGACTGTCTGACGATGCGACATACATTTGATATGTTTCCATTAGTCAGGCAGTCTTTTTGAATGCGGTTCTTATTTGTTTGCAAAAAGAACTTTTAAGAGGTTGATCGCCAGGGTCTTCTCTTCCTGGGTGCGGTCATGCATGAGCTGAACCAGCAGATTCATACTGGTGTCATCGGTTGCAATCACGTAATCAGACAGCAGGAAATCAATGGTAACACCCAGACGGTTGACAACCTTTACCAGCTTGTCCAGTGTAAGACTTCTCTCGCCGCGCTCGATCTGTCCAATGTAAGCAGTGGATACCCCAACTTCCTCTGCAAGTTTCTCCTGAGTCAGGTTCAGTCTCAGGCGCTCTTCGCGAATTCTTTTTCCTAATGCATGATAGTCCATATGTTTACCTTCCTTTCGACAACGAATTGCTTTCTTAAATGATACTTTGAAACCGGGTATAATTAGAATCTACAGAATGTGTTTTTTGAAAAACATTTTAAAAATATTTGACATTTTTGTCAAGATGAGGTATTATATCACACGTGATGCGGAAGTGTCGGAATTGGCAGACGAGCAAGATTCAGGTTCTTGTGAGCGCTACGCTCGTGAGGGTTCAAGTCCCTTCTTCCGCATTGGCTCCTACAATTTCAGGAGCTTTTTTCATGGGTAAGAAAAAAGTTAAAAAAGTTTAAAAAAACTGTTGACTTATGAGAATACCTGTGATAGAATACATATCGTTGAGTCGTTAAAAACACAACGGTTTGCGGAAGTGTCGGAATTGGCAGACGAGCAAGACTAAGGATCTTGTGACCGTTAGGTCGTGTGGGTTCAAGTCCCATCTTCCGCATGCAGAGTAGTATGAGCTCTGTAAAATAAATTCATACGGTTTGCGGAAGTGTCGGAATTGGCAGACGAGCAAGATTCAGGTTCTTGTGAGCGTTACGCTCGTGAGGGTTCAAGTCCCTTCTTCCGCATGATGAAAGTTCCTGTGTGATACAGGAGCTTTTTTTTTGCAAACAGATGCCAGCGTTGTCAGATAGGAGGTTCTTATGAGAGATCATATCTTGTGATATTTTCTACACTTTGTTCTATACCAAGTATCCGTCTCTGGAGCATTCTGCTTGTATAAAATGGTGATAGTTTATGGATAAATTTATGAATCATAAAAAGGGTGTAACCGCGCGGTTACACCCTTTTTTTAGATATTACGAACAAAAATTATCAAAAAATTTCATCAAAAAATTAAAATTGTCCATATACATGGGGGGGGGGTAATGGTACAATTTCAGAAAATAATAATCGACAAACTTGGGTTACCAGGCTTTGTGTGAAAATATCGAAAAAAAATAAGGGGGAACAAATGCGAAAAGATATAGGAAAGAGACTGATTGCACTATGTATGGCTGCTCTTATTTTTACTACAAGCCCGTTGGATGCCATGGGAACCTATGGAGCCGTTGCGGCGGGGGAAAATTATGCAGAAGAAGTACAGCAGGCACAGGATCAACAAGATATGGCGGTGGTGGTAAATACACCGGATGAAGAGACCACAGATGTGAATGCTATGGAGGACTCTTCAGATCAGCAGAAGCCAGAGGAAAATGTGAAAGATCCGGAGACACCGGACGAGAACGGCGGAAGCGAAGAGACCCCGGAGACACCGGATGAGAACGGCGGAAGCGAAGAGACCCCGGAGACACCGGATAAGAACGGCGGAAGCGAAGAGACCCCGGAGAATCCGGACGAGAACGGTGAGGATGTAGAGACTCCGGAAAAACCGGATGAGAACGGTGAGGATGTAGAGACTCCGGAAAATCCAGATGAGACAACAGATGGAGCTGACCAGACAGAGAAACTTCCAGAAGCGACGGAGGAGGCACTGTACAAGGCGGAGGATCTGCGGTTCCTTGTACAGACAAAAGAAGACTTTGGTGATTTTGATCTGACTGATGGCATTGAATACGATGAAGAACATTATGAACTGTCGGTGAAAGACGATGGTGGTTTTGATTGTGATCTTGTTGGTGACTATGTAATTACCTATCTTCTAACTGCAAAAGATGAAGATCATGAAAATATCGAATTTACCAGAAGCATTTCTATTTATCCGGATGAACAGTATGTGCATGACGGAGTTGCGATTTACGAAAAAACTGGGGATATGGAAGTAAATCTGGATGAGTCTGAAAATGAAATTGCAACCTATGCTGCTGAATCTATAACAGTTAATGGAACGGGCATATATATGAACCCGCTGAATATTACAACGTCTACATGGTCGACTGGTACGGAGGTTATGTATGCAAGCGTGAACGGATACAACCGATTGGTTTATTGCTTGTGGTCGATGAAACGTACACCTAGTGGCACAAACAGTTACGCGGGAACATTTACGGGTGCCCTTCAAAAAAAGATGAACTATGTGCTTTATCATGGCGCACGTTATTATGGATCGACTTGCTTTTCGAACAAGTATTCGATGGGGTCTGCGAATGCAGATTATTATATAACCAGTATTGCGATTCATATGTTAAACGCAAAGGCAGGAAATGAACCTGGATATAATCTGGAAAGATACAAATTTTCGGGTACAAAAAAAGAATATTATAAGAAAGCAAAAAAATTGTATGATGATGCAAACGCGCATTATAAAGAGTATTCGGCAAACGAAATGTGGAATAAAGATAAAGTAACGATTACTCCATCATCGCAGCAGACTTGGACATATGATAAGAAAAATAATTATTATCGTGTGACGGGCATGTTTACACCACAGTTTAGTGATCCGGAAGCATATATTGGAAAAACAGCTGTTTCTTGCAAAAATACCTCAACCAAAGAAAATCTGGGAAAAGTTCGTTTTGAAAACAAGGATAGTATAACATCCCCATTTTGGATTTCATTAAACGAAAAAAACTACAATGCGTTACAATCTACAAAAGAGGGATCATTAAAAGCTACCATTCAATATTCGAGTTATAAGAGACGGGCTACCAGATACCTATATTCAGCAGGTAATAGTAGCTCGATGCAGCCACTTACCATGTTGCAGTTCGATGGAGATCCGGTTTCCCAGAGTGTGGATGTTACAGTATCTGTGCCCAAAACGCCTGTTCATATCTATTTGGATAAGCGAGAGGAAGGTACCAATATTAAGTTGTCAGGCGGATTCTCTTTTGATGTATATGAGTGGAACAAAAATAGTAGCTCATATAGGACAAAGGTGGGTACTTTGACATGGAATGGAACCTACTTTACAAATCAAAATTTTAATTTGTATATCACAGTCATCAATGAAGGACGATTCAAAATCGTAGAGACATCGACGGATGGCAAGCATACAGGAGGATGGTCAAAGGAAGTCAAAGCAACAGTGAATAATCCTGATATCTATCAGACACCGTCCAATCAACCGAATCCTTCTGTCGTTCAAATCCATAAAACAGCCAGCAACACAGGTAGAGCACTGGCCGGTGCACAGTATTGTGTCTATGAAGATTATGCATGTACAAAAGAGGTTGTTCGAACGTCTGTCACAGACACTTCGGGATATGCAACAACGTCGAAGTTTGTGAGAACACAGGAAACATATTATGTAAAAGAGATACAAGCACCTGACGGTTATCGATTATCCACAGAGGTGAAATCTGTAACCGTTCCGGCTGGTGGAACTGCATCGGTTGAATTCCAAAACGATCCAATGCAATATAAACTCAAGGTTGTGAAAACTTGTGGAGAGACAAAAAAACCGCTGGAAGGCGCAGTGTATGGGGTGTACTCTTCAACATCCGGCAACAATTTAAGCCTGATCACGAAAATTGGTCCGACTGATAAAAATGGAGAGGCAGTCAGTGGTTTGATAACTTATGATCCTGATCTGGATAGAGTATTTGTTAAGGAACTAGTTGCTCCAAAGTATCATGTGTTACCAGATCCTCAGATGACGCTTCCATATGCACTTGATTTAGCTGTTTCTTTTACAGATAAGGGTATAAGAGCAACTCATTATGGTGTGGATGATCCAGAAAAGACAACGGTAATAGTGAATAAAACGGATGATACAGGAAAAGGTCTTCCAGGTGCCAGGTTTGCGCTTTATAAAAATAAGAATTGCGCTGCCAGCGATCTGGTTCTGGAGCTGGGACCGACAGATTCTGCGGGAAAAGCAGAATCAGCTTCATTCCATGTTATGCAGGATGTATATTACCTGAAAGAGACACAGCCACCAAACGGATATCCATCGCAGCCGGATAAAGTGTATGAGATGACTGTCAAAACAGGGGTGACAAAAGGAGGAATTGAATATACCGTACCGAACTCCAACAAGATTCAGGTTGGAGTGTATAAATATGAGTTAGGTTCAGGAAAATCCAAACCATTAGCCGGAGCTGAATACACGTTATATTCAGATGCAGCATGCACTAAACGAGTAGTTAAACTGGGACCAACATCAACGAATGGATACGCTTCATCGGCTAAATTTGCATACAATGATATCAATCAAGGTATTTATTATATGAAAGAGACGAAAGCTCCTGCTGGATACAAACTGTCCACAGAAGTGAAGAGAATAGATGTCAGCAATGCAGTGAAAGATAATATCATACCATCTGTGACCTACTACAATAAGCCCTATGAGGTGAATGTAGAAGTTCTCAAAGTAGACAAAAATACAAGGAAAGCACTTGCCGGAGCTACATTCGATATATATCCGATGCAAGGCATTACTTATGGATCGGTTGCTCATGGAACCACGCTGGAAGATGGAAAAGTTATCCTGAGTTTTCATCCTACACAAGAGACCTACTGGCTTGTGGAAACAGAGGCACCGAATGGTTACTATTTGAATGAAGACTGGGTAAAAGGAATTAAAATTCAAGTATCGGAGTCAAATGAGGGAACAAAGATTCTGCAGTATACGGCAGAAAATAAAGAAAGATCCGATGATTTCCCCGTATATGTTGAAAAGAAGGATTTGGACAGCGGTGAATCTTTGAGCTTTGGAGAGTTTGATGTATGTGTAGAGAACTTGATAACAGGTGAGGTAGAAGTTGTAGGTCATATCAAAACGGATGCTGCGGGAAAAGGACACTTTGATAGAGTCCCACTTAGAGATAATGTGAAATATTATCTAAAAGAGACTAAAGTACCAATTAATTATTCTAGTCCAAATAAGACGTATGTGGGATCAGTGGGGAGTATTTTTCCATTTAAGCCAAATCCTGCACCGAATCAAACTCACAAGGTGTCGATTACAGCGGATAATCCTTCTGATAATCTGAAACAACATCTTTACATTAAGAAAATAGATAAAGAAACGGGGAAGGGGTTAAAAGGAGCAAAATTCAGAATTTACAAAGATGAAGCATGTACAGACTTTGTCTTTGAGACGGGTGAGACAGATGAATATGGAGTTACTTCAAACTTTACATTGCGTCAAGGCACATATTATGTAGATGAAATCCAATATCCGGATAATGGTCCATGGAAAAAAATTAAGCCGGTAAAAATTGATGCTTCTGGACGACTTGATGGCACTGTATACGAATATAAAGTTAAAAATGAACACGAAGAACCTTCCATCTCAATTTACAAGTATGATAGTGCGACAAAGCAGCCCTTGGCAAATGCACATTTTACAATTAAGGGTACAGGCTTACCGCCATATGGGGAAACTGTGGTAACAGGATCGGACGGATATTATAGAATCTCTCCGACAGAAAATGGTTGGTTGTATGAGCAGATGATACAAAGAGGTGCCGTTATAGGTGAAACAACCTATAGCATCTATGAATCTACAGCACCGGAGGGATATTCGGGATCTACACATACTATGACAGTGACGCTTAACTACGGTGAAAACAAAGTAGAGTTCCCGAACGACCCGCACTGGTATGGAATCTCCATAACCAAGACCGATGACTCTGGCAGCAAGAAACCAATCGAAGGAGCCGTATTTGGAATCTATACTAACCAGGAGTGTACGGAAGATAGTAAGCTGACCACGGTAATCACAGATGCAACGGGAAAGGCAGCTACGGATAAGTATTATTATCCGAAGTTACATGATAATCAGAAGGTGTGGATTCGAGAAGAATATGTTCCTGATGATTATGTATTGGATACGGAGCCTAGACCGTACACTTTGGTTACCAATAGATGGACCCAGGCAGCAATAGAAGATCCGCTGGTTACAAGAATACCGCTTGAGATCTACAAATACGAATTAAAATCTGATGGTACGAAGAAACCGTTGGAAGGGGTGAAGTTCTACCTGAACAGGACGGCTACAGTTAAGATAACGTCTGAGTCTATTGATCTTGGAACAACTTCTGCAACTGGTTATATCAAAAAGCAATTGCCGAAAGATGTAACACCGGGAGACTACTATCTGGTGGAAAAGGTGCCAAATGGCTATAAGAATCCGGAGAATCCACGGAAGATCACATTAGTGCAGGGTAATTCCAACCACTTCGATGTGGCGAATGTAACAAGCAACAGTAACTGGTATGGATTGAGTGTTCATAAGATTGATGCAGACTCTCAAAAACCATTGGAAGGTGTTGTATTTGATGTTTATACGGATCGGGCATGCACGAAGCTGATAGAGACATTAACGGCGACCAATGCAGATGGGCGATCCTATTCAAAGATTTATTCAGATAACAGTTTGTCCAATGTATGGGTAAAAGAAAGACCAAATACAGTACCATATGGATATAAGGTGAAAAGCACACCGGTAAATGTAAAAGTAAATACAAAAAATGCCTATACAGAAGTGACAATCGAAAATGCTCAGATTAAGAAATCTGTTCAGATTGTCAAAACGGATTCCTATACGACGAACCCGTTAAAAGGCGCAAAGTTTGCTTTATACAGTGACCTGGAGTGTAAGACTTTAATAGCAGAGCCACAGGTGACGGGCGATGATGGAAAGATAACGTTTAGTAATATTCCGGTACGTTATCTGACCATTTATCTGAAAGAGCTTGAAGCCCCCGAAGGCTACGAGTTGGATAGCACGCCAAAAGAGGTAACTCTGACAAATGATGCAACGATGCAGATTGTCAAGGTAACGAACAGCCAGGAATGGACATGGATACCAATTTGGAAACGTTCAGAGACATCGAATGTTTCTGGAGCAACATTTAATGTATATAGAGATATAGAGTGTACAGATCAGGTTACAGAGGCAGGGGAAATTAAGACCAACTACTGGAATGGAAAGGGTGCTTCCAAGATTTTTCCTCGGACTCAGGAAATCTATTATGTCAAGGAAACCGGTTGTGGCAGCTTGGATTCATCTTATAGATGGAATATCGGTCGAGTATTTCCTGTAAAAACAACAGCACTGGAAGATCCGGGTAATCCGCCTTCTCTGGATTCGACTGATTGCACTTTAATCAGGAATACCAGTAAGCCCATAAGTATTCAGATTCGAAAGCTGGAAGAAGGAACGAATAAGCCCATAAAAGGGGCAATATTTGTGGTCTATATGGATGGAGGAGCAACTGTTGGACTGATTGGACCGACAAATGAAAATGGAGAGGCAACTGCACAGATCAGTCTGCCTGAGGGATACACAGATTATTATCTGAAGGAAATCTATGTCCCGGCTCCGTACAAATTATCGGATGGAATGACACGTGCTTTTCTTAATACTCAGCCAACGGTGATCTACAATGGAACAGAACCAAGTAAAATTGCGCTCACCAAGACAGATGCTGAGACTGGAGAAGGTCTGGAAGGAGCAGTATTTGCAGCTTACTTGTCAGAAGATGATGCAAAGAACGGTAACAATCAGCAGTTTACCATTGGACCGACTGCTTCCAATGGATTTGCAATTTCAGAAGCATTTACAGCAAAGGCATCAGATTATTATGTGAAGGAGATCAAGCAGCCTGATGGAGGTTATGTTCTCTCGGATCAGGTACATTCAGTTAACGTTGCCGGTGGTGAGGTTGCAGATATAGGTACCATCACCAATGACAAGCGGAAGGTATCTATTCCGGTCTACAAGATCGATGGCGTAAGCAATACAGCGTTAAGTGGAGCGAAATTTGGCGTATTCCTGACAGAGGAGGATGCGAGAACAAGAAATAATCAGAAGTTCAGTATCGGTCCGACAAGGACAGATGGAAAAGCAACGTCAGAAATGTTTGTGCCAGAACAGAAAACCTATTATGTGATCGAGACAACCGCTCCCAGTGGATACGTACGTTCGGATGTGATCCAGAAGGTAGAGATCGATGACAAGCAAGATCCGAAAGAGCTGACATTTAAGAATTACAAAAACACTACATATATTGAAGTAACCAAAGTCAGTGCTCAGGATTCTAATAAGAAGCTGGCAGGTGCAGTATTTGAGATCTACGCGGATGCATCTTGTACAGGAACTCCCATAGAGAAGATGGAGCCTACAGATGAAAATGGTTACAGTAAGTCTGGTACGCTTCCGGTGTCTGCGAACACGACTTTCTATCTGAAAGAGGTAACGGCACCGACCGGGTATAAGATTGCGCCGGTTCAGGAAGTGGCTGTTGTTGTGAATCAGACGAATCCGACGAAAGTTCAAGATACACCGATTCCGAAGCAGATCAAGGTAGAGAAGATCGACTCCGTTACGGAAGCAAGGCTTGCAGGAGCACAATTTACTGTATATACAGACGAAGCATGTACAACGCCACTTATGATTTCAGAAAAGCCATTAGTTCTGGAGACAGGAGTCGATGGAACCGCAACTTCAGAAGAGTTTATCTATGAAGGAACGGTATGCTACATGAAGGAAACAAAAGCACCGGAAGATTACCTGCTTTCCAATAAGGTTTATGAACTGACATTAAAGCCAGGAGAGAATGGACAAGCTCAGGTTAGCAGTCTGGAGGCAGCGATTCCGAATGACAGGCAGACAGCACAGATTATGATCAAGAAGACCACAGAGGATGGAAGCACTCCTTTGAAAGATGCAGTATTTGGAATCTACAGAGATGAGACATGTGAGAATCTGTGGATGGAGCTCCTGGCGACGGATATAGACGGCAAATCAAAGTCACCGATTTTTACACCGGATCAGACGAATTATTATGTCAAAGAGCTCTATGCGCCGGTTGGATATCAACTGAGTGACCAAGTTGATACTGTCACGATTACATCCAATCAGAAGGAATATACAGTTGTAAGAACCAATGACCGGAAATGGACACAGATTCGGGTTCATAAGTATGACGCTACGAACAACAACAAGAACCTGTCTGGAGCAAAGTTTGGTGTTTATAAAAACATTAACTGTGAAGCAGGCACAGAGCTGGATACATTTGAAACGAACTCTGATGGATATGGAATATCCAAAAAGCTTCTGTTGACTCAGGATGAATTTTATGTCAAAGAGTTGAAGGCACCGTCTGGTTATGTGAAGCTGGATACCGTATGGAAAGTGACAGCGGTAGAGAATGCTGTGTGTGCATTGTTGGAAGTGCCGAATATTCCTGAAGAGAATAAAACTGATCTGGTTCAGGTCAAAGTCAAGAAAGTGGAAAGCGGTACAGAAAAACCGTTAGCTGGTGCATACTTTACGGTTTACAAAGACAAGGACTGCACACAGCCGGTTGTGGAAGTTGGCCCGACAAATATAAGTGGAAATGCTTTATCACCGAAATTTGTAAAGGAACAGGATATACCGTACTGGATCAAGGAGAGCAAGGCTCCGAAAGGCTATGTACTCAGTGACGAAGTCAAGCAGATTATTCCTGGAACAGATGAAGCGGGTCTACAGGTAGTAACTTTCACCGACACCAGGAGGCAGATCCAGATCCGTGTCAACAAGACAGACTCGGACGACAGTGAGCCGTTGGCAGGTGCATATTTCAAAATTTATAAGACAGAAGCGGATGCACAGAATCAAATAAATGCTGTCGAGGAGATTGGTCCGACAAACGACACAGGTGTGGCTACAGGAACCATTGATTATGAGCAGGATACTTACTATGTAAGAGAGAGTCGCGAGATCGATGGATATGTAAAATCTGATCAGGTAGATGAGCTGATAATTGTGGGCGATACAACTGACTACTATGCACAGAATACTCCGAAGTATACCATGATCGGCATAAGAAAAGTGGATGCAGATGATCCAACAAAGGGATTGCAGGGTGCAGAATTTAATGTCTACTCCAAGGAATCCTGTACAGATGAGTCATTTGTTACTACACTTGGCCCAACGGATGAGACTGGTTATGCATATAGTGGTGAGATTAAGCTGGGGAGCGGAGAATTCTGGCTCAAAGAAACGAAAGCACCAGTTGGATATCCATTATATCCAGAGAAAATACATGGACCAGTGGAGGCTGTAGAAGGAGCTACGAAGGGGACAATTGATCCGTTTGAGATTAAAAACGGCAGAGACACCATTTCCTTTGCTATAGAAAAGAGGGATGTGAAGACTCGGGAACTGTTGGATGGTGCTGCGTTTGCCTTATATGCGGATGAAGACTGTGAAGAAGAAAAGATTCTGAACTTTACACCGCGGACAGGTGAAATAGGCGTCTTTGATTCCGGAGAGTTTGGAATTACGCAGGAGATCTACTATATCAAAGAGACAACAGTTCCAAAGGGTTACCAGGCACCAACAGCTCCGACAGAGGTAAATATCTATGATCTTTTGAATCAGCCGGAAGATGATACAACGATACCGGTAGTTACTGTTTGGAACACACCGGATAATGTGGAACTGATTCAGGTGGCTGTTGATAAGACAGATGCAGTTACCGGAGATAACATTGCAGGTGCGGTATTCGGAGTATATTCTGATAAGTCTTGTAGTGATGACACATTGTTGACGACTCTCCCAGCTACAGATACCAGTGGTTTTGCGATGTCAGATGAATTCGCTTACACACAGGACACGTATTATCTGAAAGAGATCGGTACACCGAAATGGTATCATCCGAGTACAGCAGCGATTCCATTTTCAGTAGAACATCGTAAAGTACTGGATGCAGATGGAAATGATACTGGAAAGACAGAGCTGCATGTATCACCGCAGCTGATCACCAACAATCCGGAGATGACACAGATCCAGGCGGAAAAGATAGAAGTGATCAATGGCAATCTTAAGAAGCCATTAGCAGGTGCGTATTTCAAAGTCTATAAGACCAGAAAAGATGCACAGAATCAGCAGAATGAGATCTGCCAGATCGGACCGACAAAAGCAGATGGAACGGCTGTTTCAGAAAAATTCCATCGGACACAGGAAGTCTACTATGTGAGAGAATCACAGGCTCCGACCGGATATGTATTATCAGGTGTGATTCGCGAAGTAAAGACAGAAGTTGATAAGATAGCACAGGCAGAAGCAATTGAAAATGAGAGAGCAACAACCAGTATTCAGATATTAAAAACTGCAGAAGATGGAATAAAACCATTGAAAGGTGCACAGTTCAGGTTATATGCAACACCAGAGTGTATTACACCGATTCTGACATTACCATTGACGGGGGATGACGGAAGGGCAACAAGTACCGAGTTCCCGATCACACAGGAATGGTATTACCTGAAGGAGAGTGTAGCACCGTCTGGCTATGAACTTAGTACAACTGTGATTCCGGTGAAGCCAAAGAATGGTGCAACGCTGACAGTAGGACCGATCAGAAACGGTCAAGAAGAAGACATGACAGAGATCCATATCATCAAGAAAGATAAGGATAAGACGGATAAGCTGTTGGCAGGTGCAGTATATGGAATCTACCTGACAGATGCATGTAAAGCAGGAACCGAAGTTGGAAGTATCGGACCGACGGGTAATGATGGAAAAGCAAGTTCGGGCAAGTTTGTAAAGGCACAGGATACCTACTATCTCAAAGAATTGCAGGCGCCAGAGGGTTATGAATGCTCGGATGAAGTGATATCTGTCCCTGGAGCAAATGGACAAGGTACTGCGGCAGATCCGGTGGTAGTCCTGGATACAAGAAAGATGTCCAGAATTCAGCTGTATAAATATGATTCAGCGACGGGAAGCCCATTGGGTAATGTCACGTTTACGGTATATAAAGACAAAGAGTGTACAAAACCATTTACCTCTGTTAGTACCGCAAGTGATGGAACCATGATAACTGGTGAAGATGGTTATGCAATATCCGAAGATTTTGTGGCAGAGCAGGACATCTACTATGTAAAAGAGACAGATGTTCCGGAAGATTATCCATTCCAGATTCCGGATACAGTATGGGAAGTATCAGTGACATCTGGTGAGACCGCAAAACTGGAAGTTGCCAATGGAGCTCTGGCGAAGATCTATATCAAGAAGATTGCTGAAAAAGCCTCCGAAGATGAAACAGATACACCTCTTTTTGGAGCGGAATTTGATATTTACAAAGATGCGGCTTGTACCATAAAGGTGGGAAGTGTAGGACCTACAGATAAAAATGGAACAGCAAGTTCTACAAGCTTTACAAAAGAGAAATCCACTTATTATCTGAAGGAGACCAAAGCACCGGAAGGTTATAAGCTGAATCCGGATCCGATCGAAGCGAAGGTGACAGATCTGCCGCAGGCAACTACGGGTGACACTACAGAAGGTACTCCAGCTGCGATAACGCCAGTATGGAATACGGTAACAAATGCAAAACTGGAGGGCAGCATCACAATCAAGAAACGGAATGCTGATGAAACACCTTTAACTGGTGCAGAATTCCAGCTGGAAGCATATGATGAGGCGACAAGTACCTGGACAACAGGTATTGCAAATCAGACAACCGGAGCAGATGGAATTGCAAAATTCGATCATCTGGTACCTGGCAAATATCGATTGACGGAGGTCAAAGCACCGGCGGGTTACAATTTGCTGAACTCATCCAGAGAGATCACGATCCCTTATGAGTTAAATGTGGCAGATGTGACAGAACCGTCCACAGGATACACAGAAGTAGTGGGAGATAAGATCTATTACTATGATGTGACACTGACCTTCTACAATTCCCTTCCGTTTGATGTGCCGTCCACCGGTGGCACAGGAGGAATGGCAGGTGTGACCGCTGGTATGGCATTGATGTTGGGAACTTCTGCATCAGCATGGCTGCTGAAACGCAAAAAAAGAAAATTGAGAGCTGGATAATATCTGGCTCTCAACCATAAGAAATACTTGGAGTGATCCATTTATATAAGTATTTACAAATCATTTTATCCACATAAGAAAAGGAGAGGAAAACATGAGAAAAAGAAATGCAGTAAAGAAAATCGCTGCTGTGTTGGCAAGTGCATGTCTCATAGTGAGCATGCTGGCTACAACTGTCATGGCGAAGCCGGCGATTACTGGAACAAAAGGAAGTCTGCAAATCAATGCAAAGGAAGGCGATAAACTGGACGGATATACCTTCGATCTGTACAAGGTAGCAGACATTAGAGTAGAAGCTGATGGACAGATGACCTATGAGGTAACAGATAAGTATAAAACAGCATTGGAGGGCAAAGAACTTTCAGACCAGACTGCAGTAGAAACGAATCTGAAAGAAATTTCAGCAGCCTCTAAAAGTGATACCGCGAAAGCTACTCAAACAGCAGCAACAGGTGCTACTTCTGTAACATTTAGCGATGTTGCTATTGGATATTATCTGGTAAAGGTAACTGCACCGGAAGGAGCAGCTTCTACTACAGGTGATTTCTTGGTATCCATCCCGTCTACTTTAGAAAATGGTACTGCGCTGAACTATAATGTAAAAGTTACAGTAAAAACTTCTACCATGGATATTCAAAAAAAAGGTGAAGTTGTTGGAAAAACAAATGATAAGACTGTAAATGTTGGAGATACCATCAACTATACACTGAACATGAAAGTACCAGATACAACTGGATATGATAGCTATGTATATAAGATAACTGACGAGATGACCAAAGGTTTGAAGTTCAACAATGATATTAAAGTAACTGTTGGAGATGATAAGACTGTAATTGCTGTAAGCAATTATACGGTTGAATCTACCTCTGCTTCTGATGGCAAAACTAAAGTGGTTGTTGATTTTGATAAAAATTATAATTGGAAACAGCATACAGCAGGCGATGTTCTGGAAGTAACCTATACCGCAACTGTTACCAAGGAGGCAATTACCACAGGAAAAGATGGTGTATCCAATACTGCAAAACTGGAGTTCAGCAACAAACCGGGTTCTGCGGGAACTGGTACAACTGGAGAAACACCGGCACCGGAAAAACCAACCTTCTATACATTTAATATTAAAGTTGACAAAACATTTGCTCCTGCACT
>ERZ856578.1017-NODE-1017-length-55758-cov-8.815269_pt1 | contig 55758 bp, 48 predicted proteins | sample MGYA00514384_ERZ856578 | MGnify/ENA primary metagenome ERZ856578 (study PRJEB29103, sample SAMN06111958) | human gut metagenome | biome: human gut; feature: ankylosing spondylitis patient; material: healthy_person | host: Homo sapiens | place: China:Hangzhou...
CAGATAGACAACCTTGGTCTTCTCGGTCAGAGCGGCTTTCACGGCAGCGAGATCGGCGAAGTCAACGAACTTCACGCTGACGCCGAACTTGGTCATGCCATGGTTCAGCAGAGCGAAGGTGCAGCCGTACAGGGTATCGCTGGCAACGATCTCGTCGCCGCCCTCAACGGAGCTCCACAGAGCGGAGGAGATAGCGCCCATGCCGGAAGCGGTAGCCAGAGCAGCCTCGCCGCCCTCCAGAGCCGCCAGCTTCTCCTCGACCTGAGTCAAAGAGGGGTTGGCCAGACGAGAGTAGATGTAGCCCTCTTCCTGACCGGCAAAGCGGGCACCGCCCTGCTGCACGGTATCAAACTCGAAGGTAGAGGTCTGATAGATCGGGGTGCACAGCGCGCCGACACCGTTATCGTGCTTACCGGCGTGAATCTGACGAGTAGCAAAGCCCATGTTTTTGCAATCCATAAATATGCCATCCTTTCTTTTCTCGGCCGGCAATGCCGGCAATTATTGTTATCGTTTTTCCCTTTACCGAAGCGGGGACCGCTGCCTTCCGGCGGAGAGAGAGGCCAGAGAATGAGGAGAGATGTACATGCGGGTTTTCTATGTGTACAATGCCGTAATTCATCGGTGACCCGCTCGGTGCTTTTGTTGCTTTCTACTATTAGAGTACCACAGTCTGGCAAAAGGTGTTAGTAACTCTTTTTCGCAATCCATTCACAGTTTTTTTAATAATGGATTGACTTTTCAAAATACGGTTCCTATAATAACATTAAGTAAATTGGAAAAGGTTTCCAGCGCAGGCGGACTTTTTCGTGCCGTTTGTCTCTTGAGCATGGATTTTCCGTTGGGAACCGTTTTCTTTGATTTTTGGAGGGGAGGGAGTCCATGACATTCCAGCAGTTGACTTATGTGGTCGAGATCTCCAAGTGTGGCTCTATCAATAAGGCCGCCCACAAACTGTTCCTTTCTCAGTCCGGCATTTCCACAGCTGTCCGGGAGCTGGAAGAGGAGCTTGGCATCCGCTTTTTCGTCCGCAGCAACCGGGGTGTGGAGTTTACGCCGGCGGGCAAGGAATTTTTAGGCTATGCCGTGTCGCTCCTGGAGCAGAAACAGCGAATTGAGCGGCTGTACGGCGAGGCCCGCACCACGGCAGCGCCGGTGCATTTCAGCGTATCCACCCAGCGCTATCCCTTTACGGAGGACGCCTTTTTGGAAATGCTCCGCCGGGCGCAGGATAACCGCTATCAGTTTACCATCAAGGAAACCGGCATGGATGGCGTCATCGACGATGTATATGACCACCGGGCGGACCTCGGCGTGATTTTCCTCACAAAGCTGACAGAAAAGATTATCTGCCGCCTGCTGGACGCCCGGGAGCTGACCTTTCATGAGCTGGCAGCCGTTCCGCCCTGCGTCTTTGTGCGGAAGGGACATCCTCTCACCAAGCTGGAGCACATTACGGAGGAGGATTTGGACGGATACCCCTACAGCTCCTTTGAGCAGGCACAGGGCGTTGCCGTGGATTTCGCTGAGGAGTGCCAAATGGTCTCCATGCGGAAGCCCTCCAAGTGCATCATTGTCAACAACCGCTCCACCGCCATGAACGTCCTCGCCAATACGGACGCCTTCAGTACCGGCAGCGGCCTTCTGGTCAAGGACCTGTCACCTGCCGGTGTAGTGACGATTCCGCTGGAGGCCAAGGATCCGGTCCGGTTGGGCTGGATTGCCCTGAAAAACGCAAAGCTCTCTTCCCACGCTGAGGAGTTTGTTCATCTGCTGGAGGCATCAATTCAGCGCTCTATCGCCTATACCTCACAAGTCCACGAACAGCTTTCCGCCGAAAAGGGCTGACGCATCCAACATTTTTTATAATGAAAAAGATGGCCGCTGCAATACGGCCTTAAAAAAGCGCGGTACCGGCCATTTGGCCGGTACCGCGCTTTTGAGAGTAGGAGAGTCGGAGTATAATCGGGGGAGAGAATAGCCTTTACAGACTTTACTGCTTTTTTTACTGGTTGGCCTCAGCGGCTTCCTTTTCCATAAGGGCCTTCTTGGCAGCCACGTTGGACTCAGCGCAGTCATACTCCCAGTTCCAGGGGTCCTTGCGGCAGACGCCATCGGCAAAGGGGATAAAGATGGACAGGAGGCCAAAGGCAGCCAGGAACCAGCAATACCACAGAGAGCCAAGGATGTTGGCGCCGCTGATAACGGAACCGTTGGTCACAGTGGCATTGCACAGAGCGGCAGCGGTCAGAAGCTGTGCGCCGTAGGGGATAATACCTTGGAACACACAGGAGAACACATCCAGCAGGGAAGCCGTGCGGCGGGGGTCCACCTTGTACTCATGAGAGACCTGACGGGCCATGTCGCCAGCCACGATGATAGCCACGGTGTTATTCGCAGTAGCGCAGTCGCAGAGGGAGACCATAGCGGCAATGCCCACCTGAGCGGACTTGTTGCCCTTCATAACATTGTGCAGCTTCTGGATGATCCACTCAATGCCGCCATTCTTGGTAATCAGCTCGGAAAGGCCGCCGCACAGCAGGGTCAGGAAGAAGACCTCGTTCATGCCGCAGAAGCCGTTGTAGATCGCCTGAGCAAAACCGGCCAGATCCATGGAGCCGGTGGCAATACCCACGATACCGGCAGCGAAGATGCCGATGGTCAGCACCAGAAACACGTTCATGCCCACCAGAGCCAGAATGAGAACCAGCAGATAGGGAATGACCTTGATGAAGCTGTAGGACAGGTCGCCCACAGCGGTCACGGTCTCGGGACGACCCACCAGCAGCAGAACTACGATGGTAAGAATGGCTGCAGGCAGTGCAATCATGAAATTCACGCGGAACTTATCGCGCATCTCGCAGTGCTGGCTGCGGGTAGCGGCGATGGTGGTATCGGAGATCATGGAGAGGTTATCGCCGAACATTGCGCCGCCGATCACGGCGCCCAGAACCACCAGCAGGTTCAGACCGCCCTTTTCCGCAACGCCGACAGCGATGGGAGTGATGGCGGAGATGGTACCCATGGAGGTGCCGGTTGCCGTACCCATGAACGCGCCGATGATAAACAGGCCGGCGGCCAGGAACTGAACAGGAACGAGGCTCAGGCCCAGATTGACGGTAGCGTCACGGCCGCCCATCTCAGCGGCCACGGTGGCGAACGCGCCAGCGAGGATGTAAATGATCAGCATGGTGAGCACATCCACGTTGGCGGCTCCCTTGGCGAACGTATCAAACTTTTCATTGATGCTGCCCTTGAACATGATGAATGCCACCAGAACAGCAAGGAACATTGCCGTAACAGAGGGGAACTGATAGAATGCCATTTCAACGCCCTGCGCCTGATAGATGAGGCCGGCGCCCATGTAAACAACGATAAAGATCAGGAACGGGATCAGCGCAAGACCATTGGCTTTTTTGCTGTTTAGAGTATTGCCCATGTGGGTTCCTCCTTCTTGTTCTTTCACGATTTTGTTGCTACGTCTTGGTTTTCAGTTGTCTCTTAGCACAAACAGGTTCGGATTCCTCTCTCCTCTATTGTGAGTATAGCACAATTTGTGAACAAACTGTTACTGTTTATTTTCTATAACCGGCTATCACCTCAACGATAGCCGCTCCGCAATTTCAGAGCGGCTTTTCCTGATTTTCCGCGCATGGGCGGCGGCGCCGTGCTGCCCATTTCCACGCTTCCATTTTATAGGAGATACCCGGTCGGCTCCTGTCGAGATCCGTCGGCCCGTAAAATAAAATCAGGGCGGCGCTTGCAGAGAGCGCCGCCCTATACGAATTTGCAGTTCGGAACCTCAGCCCAAGATAACCGCCTTCAGCTCCGCCGTTGTGCCCGCCAGCACATCCGCCCCGGCGTCCACTAAATTTTCCCGGCTGCGGAAGCCCCACGTCACGCCGCAGGCCCGCAGTCCGGCGTTGTGCCCGGTGTGGATGTCCACATCGCTGTCACCTACCATCAGGGTCTCGCCGGGCTCTGCCCCCAGCCTTTCCATAATGCCCTTTGCCACGCCGGGATCCGGCTTCACCGGCGTTCCCGGGATATTTCCCCGGACCAACCGGAATATTCCGGGGAAGTAGTGCTCCACGATGACCCGGCTGAACTCGTCCGCCTTGTTGGAGCACACCGCCATCTGAAGCCCCCGGTCATGCAGCTCCCGCAGCAGCTCCGGGATGCCGGGGTAGGGGTGTGTGCTCTCCATGTTGTGTGCGCCGTAATAGCGGTTGAACTGATGCAGCGTATTCGCCAGCATCAGGGGACTGCGGGTGTTTTCCGGTGAAAACCGCTCGACCAGCTTCGGAATCCCGTTTCCCACCATAGACTCCACTTCCGCCACGGTATATTCCGGCCAGTCATTTTCCCGGCAGACATAATTGGCGGCAGCCGCCAGATCACTGATGGTGTCCAGCAGCGTACCGTCCAAATCAAAAATAACAGTACGATACATCATGCGTTGCCTTTCCTGTTTCTCCGCTGCGGCGCAAAGCGCACCGCCGTATTCCTATTTGTATAAATTTCCTATTGAATTACTTCGTTTTAAAAAGTGCCGCCAGACTCTCGGTAAAGGGCGGATAGCAGATGCCCTTTTCCGTCACGATACCGGTGAGCAGGCTGTGGTCCGTCACATCAAAGGAGGGATTGAAGCACTTGACCTCCGGCAGAGCCATGGGCTTTTCGTACCAGAGACTTTTGATTTCATCACCGTCCCGCAACTCAATGGGGATATGCGCCCCATCCGGGCAGCTCATGTCAATGGTAGAGGTGGGCCCCAGCGTGTAAACCGGGATGCCATAATACTTCGCCAGAATGGCTACGCCGCTGGTGCCGATCTTATTGGCAAAGTCGCCGTTGGCGGCAATGCGGTCACAGCCCACAAAGCAGGCCTGCACCCAGCCGTTTTTCATCACCATAGAGGCCATGTTGTCGCAGATAAGGGTCACATCCACCCCCGCCCGCTGCAATTCATAGCTGGTGAGCCGGGCGCCCTGCAAAAGCGGACGGGTCTCGTCGGCGAATACCTTCACCCTCATGCCACGCTCCGCTGCTAAAAAGAACGGCCCCTGTGCCGTGCCGTATCGGGAGGTAGCCAGCGGCCCGGCATTGCAGTGGGTCAAAACACCGTCTCCCTCGTGGAGCAAACTCAGTCCATACTCGGAAATGGCCTTGCACTTGGCAATATCGTCCTCGTGAATTGCCACGGCCCGCTGGTACAGCGCGTTCAGCAGCGCCTCCCGGTCCTCGCTTCGGTGGGCCTGCGCCGTTTTCATCATTTCGCCCAGCGCCCAGCGGAGATTCACCGCCGTGGGCCGCGCCGCGCCCAGAAGCTCTGCGTCCACGCTGAGCTTCCGCAAAAATACCTCGGTATCCTTTGCGTCGATATCCCGGGCCAGCCGGTACAGGCAGTACCCCGCGCAGATGCCGATAGCCGGTGCGCCACGGATGCGGAGCTTTTTGATGGCCTCTACCATCTCCTCCGGCGTCCGCAGCTCGATCTCCCGCTCCTCGTTGGGAAGAAGCGTCTGGTCAATGATGTACAGCCGCTCCGCCGCCTTATCATAGCGGATGTTCTGCACATGGGTCACCTTGCGAATATTCTCGTCCATATCCCGTCCTCCTTACACGCGGAGGATGCGCCCCTCCTTGCGGGGCTTGTCACCCAGAACCGGCGCATCGGTATAGCCCAAGATGCAGTTGCCGACACCCTTCCACGTCTCGCCAAGGCCCCACTTCTTCAGCAGCGCCTTGCCCTCGGGCCGTTCAAAGGTCTCGATGGCCCGGTTGATCCAGCAGGAGCCCACGCCCAGCGCCGCCGCCGCGTTCATCAGGTTCCCAATGACAAGGGCGCCATCCTGAAGCCAGCAGGGGTATGTGCTGTCGGACAGCACCACCACCGCCATCGGCGCGCCGTAGAAGGGATGTCCGTCGGCATCGCCGAACAGCTCCGCGTTCACCCGCTCCAGCAGTGCCAGCGTCTCACGGTCCTGCACCACTACCAGCTTGGTGCTCTGGAGATTTTTCGCGGAGGGTGCGTAAATGCCCGCCTCCAAAATGGCGTTCAGGTCCTCCTCCCGGACAGGCTCCGGGCGAAAGCTGCGGATGCTGCGGCGCTCCTTTAAAATCTTCAGTGTCTCGTTCATGCTCGTTGCTCCCTTTCTCAAATGCTCCGGTGCTTCGCCGGGCGCTTTTTCATTCTGCGGCTATTGTATCACGCTTTTTTCAAATCGCCAACGGTTATTTCGCCAAAATGCTCCCCCGGCCGCTTTTTTTACGGCTCAGACAGATGTTTACATTTTAACCATTGAACCGCCCGGTCCACGCCTTTATAATAAAGTCATCAAATCCGCCATCTGATATTGGAAGGAGACCCACTATGGAACAGACCATGCTGAACGTCACCGTAAACGGAAGCACTCGCCAATACCCCGCCGGGACGCCGTTTCGCGTCATTGCTGCCGACCATCAGGCTGAGATTCCCCACGATATTCTGCTGGTAAACCGGGACGGCAAGCTCCGGGAGCTGCACAAAGTACTGGACCGGGACTGCACACTGTCCTTCATCACCGCCGCCGACAAGCCCGGACGCCAGACCTATGAGCGCAGTGCCATTTTGCTGATGCTGAAAGCCTTTTATGATACGGTAGGCCGGGAAAATGCGGAGCGAATCACCGTGGAGTTCTCCCTGAGCAACGCTCTGTTCTGCCGCGCCAAGGGGCAGTTCACGCCGGATAAGGCTCTGCTGGAAAGGGTAGAGGCCCGGATGCGGGAGCTCGCCGCCCAGGCGCTGCCCATTGAAAAGCGCTCCGTCAACATTGACGATGCCGTGGCCATGTTCCGCGCCTGCGGCCTTGAGGACAAAGCCCGTCTTCTGAGCTACCGCATCAACTCCCATGTAAACGTCTACACGCTGGACGGTTTTACGGATTATTTCTACGGCTATATGGTGCCGGACACCGGCTATCTCAAATGGTTCGCACTGGAGTCCTTTGCCGATGGCTTCATTCTCCGTCTGCCGGATCAGGCAGACCCGGAAAAGTTAGGGGACTTCAAGCCCCCCATGAAGGTCTTTCAGGCCATGCACGAGGCTGAGGACCTCTCCGCAGTACTCCACATCTCCGATGTAGGGGAGATGAACGATGTCATCTCCCGGGGGCAGGCCACACAGATGATTCTCTCCCACGAGGCCATGATGGAAAAGCAGATCGGCGACATCGCCCACGAGATCGCCGCCCGGAAGGGCGTTCGCTTCGTGATGATCGCGGGCCCGTCCTCCTCCGGCAAGACCACGTTCTCCCATCGTCTTTCCACCCAGCTCATCGCCTGCGGTCTGCGGCCCCACGCCATCGCTACGGATAACTATTTCCGCAACCGTGCGGACACCCCCCGGGACGAGCGGGGCGAATACGATTTTGAGTGTCTGGGCGCCATGGACGTGGAAGGCTTCAACCGGGACATGAACCGCCTTTTGAACGGCGAGACCGTGGAGATGCCCACCTATAACTTCATCAAGGGTGTCCGGGAGTACAACGGTGAGACACTGACGCTGGGGGAGAACGATGTGCTGGTCATTGAGGGCATCCACTGCCTGAACGATGAATTTTCCAAGGCGCTGCCCAAGGAGAGCAAGTACCGCATCTACATCAGCTGCCTGACCACCCTGAATGTGGATGACCACAACCGCATCCCCACCACAGACGCCCGTCTGCTGCGCCGTATTGAGCGGGATGCCCGCACCCGGGGCTACGGTGCCCGGGCCACCATTAAAATGTGGCCCTCCGTCCGCCGGGGCGAGGAGGAGAACATCTTCCCCTATCAGGACAGCGCCGACACCGTGTTCAACTCCGCCCTGATCTACGAAACAGCCCTGCTGAAGCCCTATGTGGAGCCGCTGCTGTTCGGCGTGCCCCATGACTGCCCGGAATATCTGGAGGCCAAGCGGCTTTTGAAATTCCTGAACTACTTCCTGCCCCTGCCGGCGGACAACGTTCCCAAGACCTCGCTGCTGCGGGAGTTCGTGGGCGGCGGCTGTTATAAGACCTGAACCATACCCGCACTGCGCCGGGACTGCCTGTCGGCAGCCCCGGCGCTTTTTTCGCCCGCTCAAGGTCCCCCGGCGCATAAGCCCCCGCCTCCCCGCATAGGATGAACCAACAAAAGGCGGGGAGTGTTGTGCTTTGAAGGGAAACATGGAGGAGCGGGCCGAGCGCCTTGCCCTTTACATCATAGAAAACCGGACCACGGTCCGCGCCGCCGCTGCAAAATTCGGAATCAGCAAATCCACGGTACATAAGGACATCTCCGAGCGGCTGCCGCAGTTCAACCGCACGCTGTATCTTCAGGTCAAGGAGGTGCTGGACGTCAACAAGGCCCAGCGCCATATCCGGGGCGGCATCGCCACCCGAAAAAAATACCGGGGCGCGTAGCGCGGAAAGGGGAGACGTTCATGGCTGTACGCAACAACAACTGCTGCCGGCCAAATCCGCCGCAGGAGCCTGCCGTGCCGCCGCTGCCCGTGGCGGAAACAGCGGCGGAGCCGGTGATGCGCCGCTGGCCCCACCCCATTGCGGAGGCGGACATCCAACCGGAGGAAACGCTGTCCGCGGCGCTGTGCCGCATCGACTGCGAGCTGGCCCGCCAGACCCGGCTGCTGGAGGACATCCGCACACTGTTGGAGCGGCGCGTCGACCGCTGAAGCAGGAGAGGCCCTGTCGGGCCTCTTTTTTGCGGGCCCGGGCGGACCGCGAATTTGTGAACAGATTTGAAATTTGTCGAAACCCCTTGTAATTTTCTCTCCGGCCTTATAGAATGGGTGATGTGTTATGTAAATCGGCCGGTGCTGTCCGCTGCCGGTTCTTCCTTATCGAGTAAAAGAACTGCGGCCATCCGCCGCGTACAAAGGAGCGTCATTTTTTATGTCCAGAGCAGCCCACCGCCGGCAGTCCCATGGCCTGCATATTTTTCTCACCGTTATTCTGGTGATTCTCACCGCCTGCGTGGTGGTAAAGGCCTTTTTCCTGAAGGCCCCGGAGCAGAAGGCGGCGGAGTTGCCCGCCTCTCAGCCCGCAGAGGAGGAAAACAGCCCTTCCGATGAGGAGCAGGCCGCGCAGGAGGCGCTGCGCTCCCATCTGGAGCGCAAGGGCGGCTTTTATACCATCCTTGTCTCCGGCGTGGATGACGGAAACGGCGGCAGCGACACGAACATTTTAGTGGCTGTGGACACGGTGAACGGCTATGTTTACGGCGTCAGCATCCCCCGGGATTCCAAGGCCATCATTGACGGTAAGGCCCACAAAATCAACTACGCCTACAATAAGGGCGGAATCTCCCTGCTGGCGGACACGGTCTCCGAGCAGCTGGGGGTTCCCGTGGATCACACCGTCTGCGTGGACCTGAAGGGCTTCACCGCGCTGGTGGACGCTATCGGCGGCATTGATTTTGAGGTCCCCATCAACATGAACTACGATGACCCCATCCAGAACCTCAGCATCCACTTCCAGAAGGGAATGCAGCACCTCAACGGCGCGGACGCCCTGCGGGTGGTCCGCTTCCGTCACAATAACGACGGTACCGGCTACGGCAGCGAGGATCTGGGCCGTATGTCCACCCAGCAAAATTTTTTGAAGGCCGTGGCAAAAAAGATGTTCACCGCCGGGAACATCGCCACAAAAATCGACGATTACGCCCGCATTTTTAATCAGTACGTGGAAACCGACCTGACGCTGGGAAACCTCGTCTGGCTGGGAACGGAGGTGCTGAAAATGGGTGTGGACAAAATCGACTTCTCCACACTGCCGAATGAATGGCACTCTCCCTACATTTATCTGGACCCCACCGAGACCCTGACGGTGGTGAACACCTACCTCAACCCCTATGTGGAGGACCGGACTGTGGAGGACCTGAATCTCCCGTCCTGACCTCCGGAAAGGAGCAAGCTCTTGAAAAAACGCATTCTCTCCTGTCTTCTGGCGCTGTCCATGCTGTCCGTCCCCGCACTGGCGGCGGAAAGCGGCACGGAAAACCTTGTCCGCTCCAAGACCTACACCGGCCAGTTCTCCGATCTGCCGGAGGACCACACCTTTTATAAAAATGTAGCCGCTCTGTACGAATACGGCCTCTCCGTGGGACAGGCCGACGGGACCTTCGGCCTCACCGCCCCCATGACCGTGGGGCAGACCGTTATTTTTGCCGGACGTATCCGCAGCCTTTACCGCACCGGAGACCCGGAGGCAGGTCCCGCCGCCTTTGCTGCGGCGGCTGTCAGCCAGAAGGACGCCTGGCGGGTCTATGCCCCCTATCTCTGGTATCTCCAATCCGAGGGCGTATTGGATAAGGCGCTGGATGACTGCCTGACCCAGCCTGCCACCCGGGCGCAGATGGCCCATGTGCTGGCAAATCTTCTGCCGGAGGAGGCACTGCCCCTCATCAACGATTCCCTTGTCACACAGGGCTATGCCAGCCGCCGCCGAATTACGGACGTCACGGAATACACGCCCTACTATCAGGACATTTTAAAGCTCTACCGCTGCGGCGTCAGTATTGGCAGCAACGCCGCCGGCTCGTTTTTCCCCGACGCTCCCATTACCCGAGGCGCGGCGGCGGCCATGCTGACCCGAATCGTGGACCCGGCCCTGCGGCTGACGCCGGACTGGAATCTCACCGACCTTTTCAGCGCCGAGGGCGCGGCCTACGAGGATTTCGTGACGATTGGGGAATACATTGCCGCCCCGGCCACGGCGGCGGACTACGATTCGGACATCCGCTATATGCTCGCACAGGGGGAGCATACGCTGACTGTCCAAAATCCCGCCGGCTTTACCATCCCGGCGGCACAGGAAACGCTGAACGCCGCACTGCTTGCGGTAAAGCGCTACTGTGAGCAGGGCTACAACAACGCCGCCTGCACCTATTCGCCCGCCGGCACCATGACGGTAAAGTTCAGCTCCATCGCCGGGGACAAAACCGAGAAATACCGGGCGGAGGCCCTCTCCGCCGCCATCGCCGTGCATGACCGGCTGTGGGAGCAGGGCGTCATCACCGCCGCCTCTACCCAGCGGGAGACCGCGTGGGCCTACTATCAGTGGATCGCCGCCAACTGCGTCTACGATGACGCCGGGGACAATACCTCCGTCAGCCATCTGCCCTACAGCGTGTTCCATAACGGCAAGGCTGTGTGCGATGGTTACACCGGCGCGTATAACCTTCTATTGAAGTTAGAGGGCATCGACTGCTATGCTCTCCCCAACGCCACTCACATCTGGACGGTCGCCGTGCTGGATGGGAAGACCGTCCATATTGATGCCACATGGGGCGATCAGGGAGCCACGGCAGCGGAGGAATACTTCGCTATGACGCCGGAGCAGTCCTACACGCTGCACCCATGGCCCAAGGAAAATGAGCGGCCGGATCGACCGGAAACACAAACAAAAGGACCTTTGCGGTAAAAACCGCAAAGGTCCTCTTTTCACACTATATTCCGATAATAGGCCACCAGCAGCTCCACCACCATGCTGTAGGAGCGCATTCCGTTGGCATCGCCGTAGGATTTCAGCGCCGCGTCATACACGGTGTCGGACACCTTTTCCACTATGTTGTCCCGGAACTGGTCCCAGTAGGCATTGTTGCCCCGCAGGTCCGCCTCCACCGTTTCCGGCAGGGTATCCCGGATGGCCCAATAGGCCGCCGGGTCGGTATCGTACAGGGCGTTTCCCAGATGGATAAAGCCCAACAGCCAGCCGGAGTAGGCATAATCCGGCAGTCCGCTGGTGACGGAGGCCAGCACGCCTAAGAAATTGCACTCCTGCTCCCACGCGATGCCCCGCTGGTGGGCCAGCTCATGGGCGATGGTGGAGGGCAGCAGGCAGGCTGGGCTGTCTACATTCACGTTGGATTCCCCGATACAGGAAAAATATACCCCGGTAAAGCCCATGATGCTCATGAGCCGGGAGCACCGCACCGCCTTGACGCCGGTATCCCGGAATCGCAAGAAGGGGTACAGTTCTGTCACGCCGCCGTAGACCGCTGTGCTTTCCTCTAAAATCTGCACTTTCGGTACGGCGTACAGTCCATTTTCATCCCGGGGCACGCTGTCCGCCGCGGCAGTGAGCTGCTCGGCAAAATACCGTGTCACCGCCTCCAGCTCCGTCTCCGTTACGGGCTGGGCCGTGATGCCGGCGCGGTCCTGAAAGCTGTCCGTCCAGTAGTTCACGCCCCACATCAGGCAGAACAGCACATACACCGTCAGGCAGATGTCCGCCGCGCCCAGCGCGGCGCTGTAGGCCCGGTCCTTTCTGTGTCCCTTGGCCCGAAAAATCGCCGCGATGCTCCAAACAATATATGCCAGCGCGCCGACAGCCGCCAGCGCATAAAGCGCCTCCATGACCGAAGCATTCGTCAGGGCGCACAGCCGCCCCAGCGCCGCCTTCAGCGGCGTGGTCACGCTGTCTGCAAAGGCATTCATCAGCTCCCGGTCATGCCGCGCCGCAAGGTACAGTCCCAAAAGCGCCGCGTCCGCCGCCAGCCAGCTATGCAGCTTTTTATGCCGGTTCCAAAAATTCACCACTTTTTTCATTTTGCCGCCGCCAAAAGCTGCTTTGTGTACGTCTCTCGCGGATGGTCGAAAATCTCCGCCACCGTGCCCCGTTCCACAATGCGGCCCTGCTTCATCACAAGGACCGTGTCGCATAACTGATAGACCACGTTCAGGTCATGGGAGATAAACAGATAGCTCAGATCCAGCTCCTCCCGCAGATTTTTCAGCAGCTTGAGAATCTGCGATTGAATCGTCACATCCAGCGCGGACACCGGCTCATCGGCAATGAGAAACCGGGGCCGCTGAATCAGCGCCATAGCGATGGACACCCGCTGCCGCTGGCCGCCGGAGAGTTCCGAGGGCCGGGCGGATAAAACCTCCTCCGGCAGCTCCACGCGCCGCAGCATCTCCCGCACCCGGCGGCGCCGCTCCTGGGCGTCATACTTTCCGTAAATCCGCAGCGGCTCCTCCAGCAGCCATTCCACCGGGTACGCCGGGTTCAGGGAGCTGTAGGGGTCCTGAAAGATCATCTGCGGGCGCTTGGTATAGTGGATAACCTCGCCCTGCTCCGGCTTCACCATCTGCAGAATCGTCCGGGCCAGCGTGGATTTTCCCGTGCCGGATTCTCCCACAAGGCCGCAGATTTCTCCCCGGTGCACATCAAAGGATACATCGTGGAGCACCTCGTGAAAGCGCTTGCGTCCCAATACGCCGCCCTCCCGGTACCCGGCAGTGACATGGCGGAGGGACAGCACCAGCTCCTCGGTCATGGCCGCTCCTCCTTTCGCTCCCGGGTGGGGATGGCCTCAATGAGCCGCTTGGTATAGGGGTGCTGGGGATGGTAGAAGACCTGCCCGGTCTCACCATTTTCCACCAGAACGCCCCGCTGCATCACCGCCACGCGGCGGCACAGCTTGCGGACCACATTGAGGTTGTGGGAGATAAACAGCATGGAGATGCCGCTCTCCCGGTTCAGCTTTTTCAGCATTTCCAATATCTGCGCTTGAATCGTCACATCCAGTGCCGTTGTCGGCTCGTCCAGCAGCAGCAGCTTCGGGCGGTTCACAATGGCCGCCGCGATCATAGCCCGCTGAAGCATTCCGCCGGAGAGCTGGTGGGGGTATTTTTCATACACGCCCTCCGGGTCCGGCAGCTCTGCCGCCCGCATGGCGGCCAGCGCCGCCTCCCGGCACTCTGCACGGGAGAGCTGCGTATGCAGGCGCAGTGCCTCCTCCACCTGTGCGCCGATTCGCATCAGCGGGTCCATGCAGCTTTGCGGCTCCTGAAACACCACGCCGATGTCCGCGCCCTGAATTTTCCGCAGAGCGGCCCGGTCAGCGTGGAGCAGCTCCTGTCCGTCCAGCAGAATCTCCCCGGAATAGTCGCACTGCTTCCGGGGCAAAAGGCCCGCCACGCTCATGGCAGTGACGGATTTGCCGGAGCCGGATTCTCCCACAAGGCCCAGAATCTCTCCGTTCCGAATGGTCAGGCTCACGCCGCTGACCGCCTCCCGGTCCCGGTTGTGGAACCTTACGTGCAGATCGCGAATTTCCAGCATTATGCTCCGCCCCCTCTCCGGCGCTGCAGGCCCTCGCCGATGAGGCCCACGCCGAATACCATCCACACAAGGGTCAGCCCGGTGCCGATGGCGTACCACGGGGCGCTGAGGAACATTCCCTGCGCCTCGGAGAGCATATAGCCCAAGGAGGCATCCGGCGGGGTCACGCCGATGCAGAGGTAGCTCATGGACGCCTCCGCCAAAACCGCGTTATTAAAGCCGATGGTCAGCGCCGGCAGCAGAACGCTTGCCGTATTGGGCAGGATATGCCGCCAGAGGATGCGCCCGCTGGAGGCCCCCATAAGCCGGGCGCTTTTCACATAGTTCACATCCCGCAGCCCCGCGTAAGCGCCACGGGTCACGCGGGCAAAGCTGGGAATGAACACCAATCCCAGCGCAATGATAACATTTTCCGTTTTTCCGGGGCCTAACAGGCTGATGACCACCAGCGCCAGCAAAATGCTGGGGAAGGCGGTGAGCACATCGCCCAGCCGCATAAGAATATCGTCCGCAAGGCCGCCGAAATAGCCGGTCACAGCCCCCAGCGCCACGCCGCACACGCTGCCGATGGCCACGGTGGCCAGCGCGATGCAGAACGTTGTGCCGGCACCCTTGAGCACCCGGCTGAAAATATCCCGGCCAAAGCTGTCCGTTCCCATCAGGTGCGCCAGAGAGGGCGCCGCCAGCTTCGGCCCCGCCGCCATGGCGTTAGGGTCATAGGGCGTCCAGAAAAATCCAAGAATAATGACACCTGTCAAGACACCTGTCAATATCAGGCCCGCTGTCAAATAGGGATTTCGTTTTTTCATTCCGCAGCGCCTCCCATCCGTGGGTCGATGCAGCGGTTGATGAGGTCCGCCAGCGTGCCGGAGAGCACCACCCAGAACGCCAGAATCACCACAATAGCCTCCACCACCGGGTAATCCTGATTGGAAATGGAGGCCACCAGCATCCGCCCCAAGCCCGGAATGGCAAAAACCTGCTCCACCACGATACTGCCCGCCACGATCTCCGCCATGGTCTGCCCTAAAAACGTCACCGTGGAGACCATGGAATTTTTCAGTACATGGCCCCAGAGCACCTGCCGCCGGTCATTGCCCCGGGCGATGGCCGTTCGGACATAGGGCTTGTTCATCTCATGAATGACCGTGCTGCGAAGCATCCGCACCGTCATAGCCACCCGGGGGATGGCGATGGAGACCGCCGCGAAAAAGAGGTAAACAAGGGAGCGTCCAAAATTTTCCCGCAGCCCCGGAAAATCCCCGGGGACAAAGGTGTGAAGCGTAATGCCGAACACCCACGAGATCAAAATGCCGGTAAAGAAGGGGGGGACCGCCATGCAGAACTGGTTCACCGCCGTGTGGAGCCCGTCCAGCCTGCCGTTGGCGGTCAGCAGCCCCAGCGGCAGCGACACAACTGTAATGAGCGCAAAGCTCACAAGGCTCAGCCCCAGCGTTACCATGATCTTGCTGGCCAGCAGCTCCCGCACCGGCAGGCGGTATTGGAAAGACATTCCCAAATCGCCGTTGAAAAAGCCCAAAAGCCACTGGCTGTACCGCACCGGCAGGGGCGCGTCCAGCCCAAGCTGCGCCCGCAGAGCCGCCACAGTCTCAGGCGTGGCCTGCGTTCCCAGCATGGCGGTGGCCGGGTCGCCGGAAATCAAATCAAAGGCCGCAAACGTCAGAAAGGAGACAACGACCATGGTGACCAGCAGCGTCAATAGCTTTCTCGCCGCATACCTCATGGCAGTCATCTCCCTTCCGGGTCAGCGGCGTCAAAGCGTCCGCTGTTCATCTCTTATTTTTCGTAGGAAATCGTGCTGAGGTCCAGCACATAGATGGGGTAGAAGGTGGGACCGGTGATACCGTCCCGCACCGCTACCAGATCCGCCATATCCTGAATGTAGACATTGGCGGCGTTTTCCGTCAGGTTGCGCTCCATGTCCTTATAAACGGCGGTCTGTTCCGCATCATCATAGCAGCTCTGGGCGTAGGCGAACATATCGTCATAGGCCGCGTCGCTGTAGTTGATGAAGTTATTCCCGGCGGAGGAGACGAACCGCTCCAGCATGGCCCGGGCAGTCATGGTGGAAGCGTCCACACCCACCACAGTAGACTGGAAATTCCGGCCCACATAGGTATCGCTGACCCAACTGTCCCAAGTGACGGGCTGGATGGTGGCGTTGACGCCCACCGCCTTCAACTGCTCCACAATGACCTGCGCGGTATCCATGTGGGGCTGATAGTTGCTGGGCACGGTGATGTCCATGTCAAAGCCGTTGGGGTATCCGGCCTCCGTCAGCAGCTCCTTGGCCTTTTCGGGGTCATAGCTGTAGTAATCGGTCAGGGAATCATCAAAATATTTGCTGAACGCGGGATACATACTGGACCCCAGCAGTGTGCCGTAGCCGTCAAAGGCCAAATCCAGAATCTGCTGGCGGTCAATGGCATAGCTCAATGCCTGCCGCACCCGCACATCGTCAAAGGGCGCCTCGGCGTTGTTGAGATACAGCGCCTGCACCAGATTCATGGTGCCCTCCTCCACATGGAATCCCTCGCCAAGCTGCGCCACCTGTGTGGCGGTCAGGTGGGCGAACAGGTCCACCGCGCCGCTCTGGAGGCTCATCACCACGCTGTCCGCATTCTCAATAATTTTGTAGGTCACCTTGCTCAAACTGGGCTTTTCGCCCCAGTAATCGTCAAAGCGCTCCAGCACCACAGAGTCCTGCGCGGTCCGGGACACAAACTTGAACGGGCCGGTGCCTACAGGCGCGGTGTCCTGCTCCGTGTAGTCCTTGGGAAGCACAGCCGTGGTCAGATAGGAGATAAACTCGTTGCTGGGCTCGGAGAGGCGGAAGCAAACGGTGTTCTCGCCCTCCTGATAAATTTCCGCGTCGGCAAAGGCCGCCACCTGAATAATATCCGCACTGTCCGGATTTCCGCAGCGCTGATAGGACCAGATCACGTCCTCCGGCGTCACGTCCTGTCCGTTGTGGAACTTTACGCCGGAGCGGAGACGGACGGTATAAAGCAAATGGTCATCGGAAACGGTATAGCTCTCCGCCAGAGCCGGCTTGAGGTCGCCGGTGCTGTCGGGCTTCAAGAGACCCTCAAATACGTTGAACATGACCTCACGGGTCCCCGCCTTCACGGTCTTGTGAGGGTCAAGGCTGCTGTCGAGGTCTTGGGCGATGCCGACATTCAACTCGCCCGCCGCGGCACGGGCCGTTACGGCGTCCGTAGCCCCGTTGTTGTCTGTCTGGCCGCCGTTTCCGTTGCTGCCGCCCCCGCATCCGGTGAGTACGGCGCTCAGGAGGCTCAAAGCCGCCAGCAGTGCTGCAATCCGCTTTTTCATATACAATTCTCCTTTTTCATCACTGCTCGCAATGAGTCAGTGTGCTTACCGTTCCAAAGCCGCGCCGCCGCACGGCGGCATTGCTAAAAAACGGCCCTGCGGGCACTGATTGTTATTTTTCTAACAGTGTACCCACAAGGCCGTATTGTACAAGATAGTATCCGTAATTGCAAGTCTTTTCTACAGCTTTTCCTGCTTTTCGCTCTCCGGCAGCGGCGCGGTATAGTGCGTGGACTCCACCGGCAGGTCCTTTTCCGCCAGACGCCGGTCCACCATAAAGGCCACCAGATTATAAAGGCACGCGCACACCGGCACGCCGAAGAACATACCCGCCACACCGAAAAAGCTGCCGCCCACTAAAATGGCGATAATGACCCACAGGCTTGAAAGGCCCGTGCTGTCGCCCAGAATTTTCGGGCCGATGACGTTTCCGTCCAACTGCTGCAGCGCCAGTACAAACAGCAGGAAATACAGCGCCTTCAGCGGATTTACCAGTAAAATCAGGAACAGGCTGGGAATCGCGCCCAAAAACGGTCCGAAGAAGGGGATGACATTCGTCACGCCCACAAACACGGACACCAGCGGCGTATAGGGCATTTTCAGCACGGAGCAGCCGATAAAGCACAGCACGCCGATGATAAGGGAGTCCAGCAGCTTGCCCCGGACGAAGCCGGCGAAAATGCTGTCCGCTCTGGCGGCGCCCCGGAAAATCCAATAGACCTGATCTCTTGAAAAGAGGCTGTAGGTCAGCTTTCTTGCATGGGCGGTGCAGCGCTCCTTCGTCGCCATAAAGTACACGGAGACGATAGCGCCCACCAGCAGATTTTTCAGGAAGTTCACCGTGCTGAGCACGCCGCCGGACACGGCGATCATCAATGCCTGCGTCCGGCTGATGACCTCGCTTTTCAGCCATGTGGTCGCGGTCTCATAAAATGTGTCCATCTGGGCGGCCACCCATGCCTCCAACTCCGGATTGCTCTCCAGCAGGCGTTCCACCCATCCGCTGACAGTGTTGTAATACGTCTCCACACTGGAGACCAACTGCACCACACTCTGATAGAGCTGCGGCAGCAGCACATGGCCCAGCAGGTACAGCAGCAGCCCGATCATGACCCAAACCAGCACAAGGCTCACCGCCCGGGCGCCCCGGGAGATCAGCTTTCCGCCCTCCCGGGCCTTTTTCAGCCGCCCGGAAAACAGCGCGTCCTCAATAAAATCAATGGCCGGGGCCAGCAGATAGGCCAGCAGACCGCCGATAATCACCGGTTGTAAGGCTCGGAGGAACTGCCGCGTGATATTCAGCAGAACTCTGCGGCCGAACAGGGTATCATAAAAAAGCAAAATGGCGGCCACCGTTGCAAAAACGGTCAGTCCCCAGCGAATCGCGTTATTCTTGTCCTTCATCTGCCGCCTCCCTGCCGCGCCGCCGCTCATTTTTTGAAACGGAACGGCAAATCCTTGATACAAACTTTATTCTACACGCCGCCCCATGGAATTGCAATCCTGATTTTCCCATGCTATACTGATTTTTATTCAATCTTTACCCCATTTTATTTGACCGATACGCCGTTGCTTCCATAATGGGAGGAATCTTTATGTCTGAAAAAAAGCTGTTGATGATCGTCAATCCCCGGGCGGGCCGCAGCAAGCCCCGGGGGCCGCTCTATGACGCTGCCGCCGCCTTCTGCGACGCCGGCTATACCCTGTGTATCCGCCGCACAGCGGCTGCCGGGGATGCCCGCCGCATCGCGGAAAATGAGGGCGGCGGATACGATACCGTGGTGGCCGTGGGTGGGGACGGTACGCTCAACGAGGTCATCTCCGGTCTGCAAGTACTGGAAAAACAGCCTCTTGTGGGCTATCTGCCTCAAGGGAGCACCAACGATTTCGCCGCCAGCCTGAAAATCCCCTCTGACCCCGCCAAGGCCGCCGAAGCCATCGTCAGGGGTGAGACCCGGCAACTGGACATTGGCTGCTTTGATGAGCGCATTTTTGTATATGTAGCCTCCTTCGGCGCGTTTACCAGGGTCTCCTACGCCGCCTCACAGGGCATGAAAAACGCGCTGGGCCATTTCGGCTACCTGGTGGAGGGCATCCGGGACCTGAACACACTGCGGCCCTGCCGTGTCCGCATCACCGCCGATGGGGAGCGGCTGGACGGAGACTACCTGTTCGGCGCCGTAGCCAATTCCACCTCCATCGCCGGCATGATGAAGCTGGACGGGGAGCAGGTGGTGCTGGACGATGGCCGGTTCGAGCTGCTTTTAGTGCCAAATCCCAAAAACGCTGCGGAGCTGCAAAATCTCATTTGGGCGCTTTTAAATCAGCAGTATGATGCCGGTGGGCTCATTTTCCGCCATGTCACCGCCCTCCATGTGGAAACGGACGAGGACCTGCCATGGTCGCTGGATGGAGAATACGCCCCCAGCCGCCCCGCTGTGGACATCACCAACCGTCAGCGCGCCCTGACGATGCTGCTATGAGGGAGTTAGAGCTGCTGCGCCGCCGGTACGGCGGCAATATGCCCACGCTGTTGGGCGCTTGGCACGAGTACGCCGTGCTCTGCCCACTGCTTGAGCAGCCGGACGGTCTGCATTTTCTCTTTGAGGTCCGGGCCTCCGCCATCCGACAGGCAGGAGAGACCTGCTTTCCTGGCGGACGAATGGAGCCGGGGGAGTCCCCGACAGACTGCGCCCTGCGGGAAACCATGGAGGAGCTGGCTATTCCGCCCTCTGAAATTCAAATACTGGGGCGGGGGGACTTTATCTGCAATCAGCGGGGCTTTTTGCTGCGTCCTGTCCTCGGTCTGGTCTCCGCTGCCGGGATAGCCGCGCTGCATCCCGCCCCCGCTGAGGTGGCGGAGGTCTTCACCGTACCGCTGGCGTTTTTCCGCGCCACGCCCCCGGCGCTTTACAGCTACGAGTTGATTCCCAGTGTGCCGAAGGACTTTCCCTACGAGACCGTGGGCATCCCCCGGAGCTATCCGTGGGACCACGGCAGGGTCGAGGTCCCAGTCTGGACGTATAACGGCCACGCTGTCTGGGGCATGACCGCCCGGCTGGTTCGGGACATTGTTTCCACATTATGAAAAAATCCGTAAAACAGGAACTGCCGCAGCGGTTTTTCCCTGTTTTACGGATTTTCTTGTTGCTTTCTTGTATTTTTACCCAAAAATTTACCGTCCATTTTCAGAAAAACAGAGATTTTTTCTTGAAGTGTGAATTATTCTTGCCATATTTGCAAAAAATGTGGTAAAATTAAGTTAAATTACCACAATATTGTTTCATTTCAGAAAGGAGGCCCTTTCCCGTGTATCAAACAGGCGATCTGCTGATTTATGGCAGCACCGGCGTTTGCCGTGTTCTGTCCATCGACCGGCGGCAGGACTATGTGGATGGCATCAAGCAGGACAAGCTCTATTACCAGCTCAAGCCCCTCCACCAAGGCGGCGTGATCTATACGCCGGTGGACAACAGCAAGGTGGTCATGCGCCCCGTGATCTCACGGGAGGAGGCCGAGGCCCTCATCGACACCATTCCCACGCTGCAGCCCATGGTCTGCAAGGCGCCCACCACGCAGGCTCTGACCCAGCTCTATCAGGCCAACCTCCGCCAGCATAGCTGCCGCAGCCTTTTGCAGCTCACCATGTCCATCCACGCCAAGCAGGCGCAGGCGGAGGCCCAAAAACGCCGTCTCGGCATGGTGGACGAGCGGTTCATGAAGCAGGCGGAACAGCTTTTATACGGCGAGCTGTCCGCCGCGCTGGACATTCCCTACGATGAGGTGCAGCCCTATATCGCAAGCCGCATGGAGGCGCTGGTAGGCGCTTGAACCCTATAAAAAATAAAGAAACGCTCTGATTTCATTGCGAAATCAGAGCATTTTTCATGTCATACCTCTGTATTTTTTCAGCTGCCGCTCAAACTCCTCCGGCAGCGGGCAGGAAAGCTCCACCATCTCCCCGGTGCGGGGGTGGAGGAACCGCAGACCCACCGCGTGAAGGCACTGACCCTGTAGGCCCGGCACCGCTTTTTTGCTGCCGTACACCGTGTCTCCCAGAATCGGATGGCCGATGTAGGCCATGTGAACGCGAATCTGGTGGGTCCGGCCTGTTTCCAGACGGCACTCCACATACGTTGCCCCCGGGAACCGCTCCAGCGCCGTCCAGTGGGTCACGGCCCGCCGCCCGCCGGACACCACCGCCATCTTCTTTCGGTCGGTGGGGCACCGGCCGATGGGCGCGTCCACCGTGCCGCTGTCCTCCCGGAGTCCTCCCACCACAATGCAGCGGTAGGTCCGGGCCAGCGTGTGATCCTGAAGCTGCTCCGCGAGGCGCACATGGGCCGTGTCATTTTTCGCCGCGATGATAAGGCCGGAGGTATCCCGGTCGATGCGGTGGACGATACCCGGCCGCAGTTCGCCGTTGATACCGGAAAGGCTCTCCCCGCAGTGGTAGAGCAGCGCATTGACCAGCGTACCGTCCGGGTGTCCCGGTGCTGGGTGTACCACCAGCCCCTTGGGCTTATTGACAACAATGACGTCCGCGTCCTCGTATACCACCTCCAGCGGGATGTTCTGAGGAACCACATCTATCGCCTCCGGCGCGGGCCGGGAAACGGTCACGGTCTCGCTGCCGGTCAGCCGGGCATTCTTCGCCAGCGGGCGGCCCTCCGAGGTGATTCGCCCCTCCTCCGCCAAGCGCTGAAGGGCGGAGCGGCTCAGCCCCGTCTGTTCCGCCAGCCACGCATCCAGACGCTTTCCCGCATCCTCAGCCGTTGCCTGCAGCGTCATCGGCTCCATTCGGCTTCCTCCTGTCATGCTTTTCATAAAGGTACACATAGTAGACCGCCCCTAAAACGGCGCCGGAAACGATACACATATCCGCCACGTTGAACGTGGGATAGCTGGGCCAGAACTGGAAATGCAGCATATCCACCACATAGCCCAGCCGCAGCCGGTCGAGAATATTGCCGATGCCGCCGGAGAGGATGAGGCAGCAGGCCAGAATCCCCACCGGATGCCGCACCACTTTCCGCACCAACAGCCACGCCACCGCCAGAACGATCACGCCGGTAACGCCCAGCAGCAGCCATTTCTGCCCTGAAAAGCTGGACCATGCGGCGCCGTAATTGTGGACCCGCATCAGCTCCACAAGGCCCGGCAGCAGGGGAGTAGTCTCTCCCAAAGCCAGATGCGCCGTGGTCCACGCCTTGACCCATTGGTCCAGTCCCAGTGCGGCCAGCCCCAGCAGGCCGAAAATCCAATAGTACATACCCTCTCCTTGCCGCGAACCGCCGTTCGCGCTTTTGCAGAATTTTTCAGAATACGCGCCAAATGCGGCGCCGGAGGCGCAGCGCTCCTCCGGCGTCCTCTTTACCGCATCTGATACCGCGTCAGCTCCTCGTAGAACTTCGTTCGGGCGGCCATGTGATAGGGATAGACCCACAGCGTTCCCACGCCGATGCACAGCGCGCCCACGATATACCAGCCCAAAAAGCTGAGATCCAGTATAAAAAGGTCCATCTTATGTCCGTCCATCATCCGGATGCTCTCGTCCATACAGGCCCGCCAGTCATACTCCGGGTGATCGACCTTTACAAAAAACGCCTGTGAATAGGAATACGCCTTCACGATACCGGGAACCACCAGCAGCAAGCCCCACAGGAATGTAAAAAGGCTGCTCAACAGGCCCAGCAGCAGCGTGCCGCCGAAATCCTCCGGGAAGCCCCGGAACACGTCCGCTACGTTCATGGGCTGGCCATCCCGGCTCTGCTTGAGGAACACATACGCCACCCCGTATGTCATGGGGCCGCTCAAAATCAGCGCGCCGATGCCGGGCAGCAGTCCGCCCGCCGCCGAGCAGATGGCCATGGCAATGAAGCATACCGCCAGCGCTGTCAACCACTCGTTTTTAAAAATACCGCCGCCAAGCTGCGCTCTGGCCTGCGCCTTCAGCTCCGCTCCTGTCATAAAATGCCTCGCTTTCCGCTTATGCGTCCGCGCCGGTCTTCGCCGGCGCTGTTTCGCCGAATACGGTCAGGAACGCTTCCCGCTCCATGGTCTCGTGCTCTAAAAGATAGTGTGCCACGGCGTCCAGCTTATCCCGCTGGGCGGTCAGAATTTCCTGACAACGGCTGTACGCACCGTCCACCAGTGCCCGTACCTCCTCATCGATCTGCGCCGCCACGGCCTCGGAATAGCCCCGGCTGTGGCCCATGGTGCGGCCGATGAACACCTCGTCATGGCCGCTGTCAAAAGACACGGTCCCCAGCCGCTCGCTCATACCGTACACCGTCACCATTTTCCGGGCGATAGCCGTGGCCCGCTGAATATCGTTACTGGCCCCGGTGGAAATATCCCCAAGACACAGCTTCTCCGCCACACGGCCGCCCAGCAGACCCACGATCTGGTCCTCCATATAGTGCTTGGAGAGATAGGAACGGTCCTCCTCCGGCAGAGAAACGGTCATGCCGCCCGCCTGCCCCCGTGGGACAATGGTGATCTGGCTCACCGGGTCCTGCCCCGGCAGAGCGTGCATCACAACGGCATGGCCCGCCTCGTGATAGGCAGTCAGCTCCCGCTCATGCTCCGGGATGACCCGGCTCTTTTTCTCAGGACCGGCGATGACCTTGATCTCCGCGTCCTTCAGATCCTGCATGGTGATAAAGTGCTGATTTTTCCGTGCGGCCAGCAGCGCGCCCTCGTTGATGAGATTTTCCAGATCCGCGCCGGTAAAGCCGGCGGTGCCCCGAGCCAGGCGGCTCAGATCCACATCCTCCGCCAGAGGCTTACCCTTGGCGTGGACCTTCAGAATTTCCTCCCGGCCCTTGATGTCCGGCAGGCCCACATAGATCTGCCGGTCAAAGCGGCCCGGACGCAGCAGGGCAGGGTCCAGTACATCCGCCCGGTTCGTGGCGGCAAGGACCACCACGCCCTCATTGGCAGCAAAGCCGTCCATCTCCACCAGAAGCTGATTGAGCGTCTGCTCCCGCTCGTCATGTCCGCCGCCAAGGCCCGTGCCTCTCTGGCGGCCCACGGCATCGATCTCGTCGATGAACACAATGGCCGGGGACTGCTTTTTCGCCTGTTCAAAAAGGTCCCGGACGCGGCTTGCGCCCACGCCCACGTACAGCTCCACAAAGTCGGAGCCGGAAATGGACAAAAAGCCCACGCCGGCCTCTCCGGCGACAGCCTTGGCCAGCAGCGTCTTGCCGGTGCCCGGAGGGCCTACCAGCAGTACGCCCTTGGGGATTCGGGCGCCCAAGTCGATATACTTCTTGGGGTCCTTCAAAAACTCCACGATCTCCTGAAGCTCCGCCTTTTCCTCATCGGCGCCGGCCACATCGTCAAACGTGACCTTCTTATCCTGATCGTTCAGCGTTCTGATTTGTGCGGAGCCGAATTTCGCCATGCGGTCCGGCCCCATGCCGCCCTGCGCCCGGACACTCATCATGTACCACATGGCGCCGAACACCACCGCCATCACCACGTAGGGCAGAATGATCTCCAGCCAATCCGTTCCATCCGGCGGGGGATAGCTGTAGGAGGTCAGGATGCCCGCGGCCTTCTGCTCCTTTACCAAATCATTGAGGTCATTGTAAAAAAGGGTATAGTCATGGATGCGGCAGCGGGCCGTGCTTCCGTCATGAAGCTGCATCACCAGCGTGCTGGAATCCGTGAACTGGAAGGACTCCACCTTCTGTTGCTCAAAAAGCTGCACCATCTGGTCATAGGTCATCTCGTCCTGCCGGTTCAGGGCTGTCAGCCAGCTAATGCACAAAAATACGATCATCAGCAGCGGCAAAATGCCGATGCCGGGCCTTTTCTTTCCCATTGGGGTCATGCGCCCCCCTTCCGTTTTGTTTGAGTCTTACGCCTTTTCGTAAACCTGCGGCTTCAGTACGCCGATATAGGGCAGGTTGCGGTAGAGCTGGGCATAGTCCAGTCCGTAGCCCACCACAAATTCGTCCGGCACCACAAAGCCGGACAGGTCCGCGCTTACCGCTTTTTCCCGTCGGGCGGGCTTATCCAGCAGCGTCACGATGGAAATGCTCTTGGCGCCCTTTGCCAGAAGATAGTTCTTCAAGAAAGCCAGCGTGTTGCCGGAATCGAGAATGTCCTCCACAATGACGATCTCGCGGCCGGTAACGTCCTGCTGAAGATCGTGGCGAATCTGCACCCGTCCGCTGGACACCGTGCCGTTCTGATACGAGCTGACGGACATGAACTCAATGTCGCACATGATCTGCGTGGCCCGCACCAGATCGGCCATGAAGATGAAGGAGCCCTTCAGAACGCCTAAAAACAGGGGTCTGTGGCCCTGATACTTCTCATGGAGCTGTGCGCCCAGCTCCTGCACCCGCTTTTTCAGCTCCTCCTCGGATACCAATACCTTCAGGATATCCTTTTCCATCTCACTCGTCATGCTCATTCTCCTCTGTCTCTTTCAAAAATACTGCCCGCACCGGCATTTCATGCCGGCCCGGCGCAAAATCCGCTTCCGCTTCAAATCCGGGGACCGCCGCGGCCCGTCCGTTCACCCGCAGCACCGGCAAAGCATCCCGCTCCATCGGGGAAATTCCCCGGTCCGCGCAGAGCCTCTTGAGCGTTCTTCCGTTCAGCCGGTCCCGCGCCTCCCAGCCCGTCACGCTCAGCGCCGCGCCGGGAGGAACGGAGAGGGGAAGACCCTCATCTGTGTCCGCCGCTATTCTTACCCGCCAGGGGCCGAAGAAAACAGTCTGCCCCGGCAGAATGCGCTGTGACGCCACGGGCTCCGCCTGCCGCAGCAGCCGCAGCGTTTCCCCCTCCCGCACCGCGATAACGCCGTAGGGAAGGGAAACCTGTCCTCGCTCCAACTCCAGCACGGAGTGCACATGGAGATAGCCGATGTCCTTTTCCCGGCCCGCCACGGCGGCAATAGCAATCTGTACCGCCCGGCTCCGCACCGCCTCCGGGGTGCTGTCCAGCGCCGACACAGGCAGCGCGGCGGACACGCCGGGTACCAGTTCCGCTTTTTTCAGCAGTATCTCCGCCGCTTCATGGAGCGCCGCCTCGTCCGCCGCCAGCAACGCCGCCGTTCGGGCCATGTTCTCCACGGCCCGGGGATTGGCTGCCCGCAGCACCGGCATTACCCGGTGCCGCAGGAGATTGCGGGTCATATCGTCCTTTTCATTGGTAGCGTCCTCCACATGGGGAACGTGATGCGCCTCTGCATACCGCGCCAGCTCCGCCCGGGTCATCCCCAGTAGCGGACGCCGGATTCTTCCCCGCACCGGCGGAATACCGGTAAGGCCCCGGAGCCCCGTACCCCGCAGCAAATTCAGCAGCATGGTCTCGGCGCTGTCATCGGCATGGTGGGCGGTCAGGATACAGTCAAAGCCTTCCCGCTGCCGCACCTCCTCCAAAAAGGCATACCGCAGTGTCCGGGCGGCCTCCTCAACGGAAAGCCCCTCCCGTTCCGCCTTGGCCCGGACATCGCCCCGGCCGGCGAAAAAGGGAATAGCATGGGCGGCGCACCAGTCCCGGACGAACCGCTCGTCCCGGTCGGCGTCCCCACCCCGCAGTTGATGGTTAAAGTGGGCGGCAGCGACCCGCCGTCCCTGTGCCTGTCCCCATTGGACCGCCATGGTCAAAAGACACATGGAGTCCAGCCCGCCGGAAACCGCGCACAGCGCGCCCCGCTCCGGCAGGAAAAAGTCAGGCTCATTCGTCCTCGTCATATCGGTTTTCCAGCGTGGCAAAAGTGGTGTACTCGGGCATCCACCGCAGCTCCACCTTGCCGGTCTCGCCATGGCGGTTCTTCGCCACGATGCACTCGGCAATGTTCCGCTTTTCGGAATCTTCATTATAGTAATCGTCCCGGTACAAAAACAGCACAATATCCGCATCCTGCTCGATGGCGCCGGATTCGCGCAGGTCAGAGAGCATGGGCCGCTTATCATCCCGCTTTTCGTTGGCACGGGACAACTGGCTCAGACAGATCACCGGCACGTTCAGTTCCTTTGCCATGATCTTCAGCATACGGGACATATCGCTGACCATCTGCTGCCGGTTCTCGCCGCCCCGGTTATTGCCGGAGGCGGAGGTCATCAACTGCAAATAGTCGATGACCACCAGCGCCAGCCCGTCGATGCGGCGGCACTTGGCGTTCATATCCGCCACGGACAGCATGGGGTTATCATCGATTCGGATGTCCACCTTGTTCAATACACTGGCCGCCGCCGCGATCTTTTCCCAGTCCGTTTCCCGGAGGGAGCCGGTCCGCAGCCGCCCGCTCTCCACGCAGGCTTCGGAGCTTAAAAGCCGGGTGGCCAGCTGCTCCCGGGACATTTCCAGAGAGAACACGGCCACGGTCTTTTTCTCCGACTTTGCCACGTTCAGCGCCACATTCAGTGCAAAGGATGTTTTGCCCATACCGGGTCGGGCCGCCAGCAAAATCAGGTCGGACTTGTTCAGACCCGTGATTTTGCGGTCCACGGCGGAAAGGCCGGTGGAAAGTCCCGGCAGGCGGCTTTCGCTCTCGCTCATTTCGCTCAGGCGGTCCAGCACCTCCGGCAGCACCATCCGCAGCGGCACCATGTCCTGCGCGCTCTGGCCCCGGCGCACGGCATAGATTTTCTGCTCGGCGGCCTCCAAAATTTCGCCCGCCTCACCGATTCCCTCCTGCACCAGCGCCGTGATCTCGCCTGCCGCCTGGGCTACGCCCCGCAGCAGCGCTTTGTCCCGCACAATGGCCACATACTCCATGACGTTGGCACTGGTGGGCGTGATCTCCATGAGCTGCGCCAGGTAGGAGCGGGTGGTATTTTCATCGTAGGTCCCGGCCTTCCGCATTTCCTCGCAGACGGTGATACCGTCAATGGGCCGGGCATAGGTGAACATGGTGTAAATGGTCTCGAATATCTCCCGGTTCTGGCGGAGGTAAAAATCCGAGGGCACCAGCTTATCCATTACCTCCTTGACACAGCCCTCATCAATGAGCATGGAGCCAAGGACCGCCTGTTCCCCCTCTAAGGAGTGGGGCATCTGCCGCAAAAGCAGGTCTTCATTTGCCACGGTGCTCTCCTTTCCGCTTCCCCGGAAGCACAAGTTAGACATACAATCATTTTTGTCAGGGCGCGTACCTGACAAAAATACATTGACTCAGCTGCCTTGGGCAGCGCTCACCAGTGAGTGGATCTCACTGGTGCGGGGGTTGCTCAAGGGGAAACCGCCGCAGCGCCGCCAGTGGCGGAATAAGCAAGGCTGTTTCGAGGATGCGGCACGATTTGCAGTCTTATCATAGAGACTGCAAATCGTATTGCCGCGACGGTGTATCCTGATCCCCCTTGAATTAGTCTTACTTCTCCTCGCAGACGGTGACATACACCGTGCCGCTGACCTCAAAGCCCAGCTTAGCCTTTACCTGATAGCTGCCGTAGGCTTTGATGGGCTCGTCCAGCACCAGCTTCTGCTTGGGGATGTCCACGCCGTACTGGGTCTTCAGGCCCTCGGAAATTTCCTTGGTGGTCACGGCACCGAACAGCTTGCCGCCGTTGCCGGCCTTGGCGCTGAGCTTCACCGGGCAATTTTCCAGCTTACCGGCGATCTCCTGTGCCTCGGCCTTCAACCGGGCCTCCTCAGCCTTCCGGGCCTTTTCCTTCAGGTTCATGGTGTTGATGGCGTCCGCCGTGGCGGAAATCGCCAGCTTCCGGGGCAGGAGGAAGTTCCGGCCGTAGCCCTCGGAGACCTCTATCATCTCGCCCTTCTTGCCCTGACCCTTCACGTCCTGCTGTAAAATCACTTTCATGTTATATATCCTCACTTTCCGAATGTTCTGAATGAATTTGCTTTTTCAATTCCTGAAGCTCCACTTCCAGCGCTTCGACCTTTTGTGCCATACTGCTCCACGCGCAGACAGCAATCGCCAGAATCAGTGCGATCACAGCGCCTGCCCGATAGATGCCGGTACCTCTGAGATCAAACAGCATCCACCCACCAAAGAAGATAAATACCTCCATCAGGATCAGGCAGACCGCATACGCCTTCAAAAACGCCTTCATAGGCCACCTCACTTTTCAAAGTAAGCGTCCAGCACGCCAATGAGCTGCTGGCGGACGCTCTCCGGGTCGGAATCCTCCACACGGCCGCCTGCGGTGGTGGAGTTTCCGCCGCCGCCCAGCGCCTCCAAGATTACCTGCACATTGATCTCGCCCAGGGAGCGGGCGGAGATCAGCACCGCACCGTCTGCGGCGTAAATGACGAAGGACGCTTGCACGCCCTTGAGCGTCAGCAGCTCGTCCGCCGCCTGTGCCGCCGCCACGCGGTCCACACCCGGCTCCTCCACCACGGCAACGGCGATATTCTCCCGGTACATTTCCGCCCGGCGGATAATATCGTATTTTGTCACCATGTCCTTGAGGTCATTCTGGAACAGCCGCTGGACCTCCGCCGTGTCGGCTCCGGCGCGGCGCAGGAACGCCGCCGCCTCAAATGTCCGCCCGCCGGTTCGCTGGGTAAAGTGCTTCGTGTCCAGCACAACACCGGCCAGCAGGGCCTCCGCCTCCTCCCGCAGAAGGTCGGCGGGCTCCACCAGATATTGCAGCAGCTCCGTCACCAGCTCGCAGGCCGAGGAGGCATACGGCTCGTGGAAGCTGAACGCGGCGTTTTCTATGTAGCTGGCGGCGCGGCGGTGATGGTCGATGACCGCCACCCGGTTGCAGGACTCCAAAAGCTGGGTGCTTTCCACCATGTCCGGCCGGTTGGTGTCCACCACCACCAGCAATGTGTCCGCCCGCATCTGCAAAAAGGCGTCCGCCGGTGTCAGAAATACGTTTTCGTATTCCGGCAGCGCGCCCAGCTTTTTCAGCAGGGGCACAGCGGCGGTATGATTCCCATCAATGACGATATGCGCTGTTTTGCCCCGCTTTCGGGCGGCGCAGCAGATGCCCGCCGCCGCGCCCACGGCGTCCATATCCGCAAAGGCGTGGCCCATGACATAGACCTCGCCGGCGTCATTCATCAGCTCCCGGAGGGCATTTGCCATGACCCGGGACTTCACCTTCGTCCGTTTTTCCGTGGACTTGCTCCGTCCGCCGTAGAACGCGAAGTCCACCTGATTGCGGACCACAGCCTGATCGCCGCCCCGGCTCTGGGCCATTTCCAGCGACAGCTTGGCATTTTTATACAGCTCCGGAATGCTTGGGGAGTCCTTGCCGATGCCGATAGAGAGCGTGGGACTCGTGCTCTCCGTCACCTTAATGGCCCGGACCGTATCGAGAATGGAAAACTTCTCGTCTACAAAATGCTGGAAATACTGCTCCTCAAACAGGAACAGGTAATGGTCCCGGTCCGTTTTCAGCAGAATACCGTGTCCGGCCTCCGCCCATGTGCGGAGCTTTTCGTCGATCTGCGCCAGCACGGCGCTGCGCTGGGTGTCCTCGCAGGCCTTCATCAGATCCTCGTAATTATCCAGCATCAGAATCGCCGCCACCGGGCGGCTGGCCTCGTAAACATCCTTCAGGCGGTCGGCCTCCGTGGTTTCCACCCAATAGGTTGTCGCCACCATGCTCTGTGCGCCGCCCTTGCTCCGGGAGCGCACCAGACTGCCGTACACCCGGAAGCGGCGGTTGTTCATGGTCACCCGCTCCGGGCTTTCCTGCTTGCCGCTGAGAAGCCACTGGGTCTGGAACTCCGGCACAGCCTCGGAAAGCCGCATTTCAAACAGATGCTCCCGGACGCCGGCTAACTGCAGAAAGCTCTCGTTGCTCCAGATGATCTCCCCGGTGTCCGGCCGGAACACCAGCGTAGGGAGGGGGGAGTTGATAAGAGTGGACTTGCTGGCGGTATCCACGCTGCCGGTCACAGAGTCGATATACTGCAAAACGCCCTGCCGCCGCTTCTGGTTATTCTGGCGGAAGTAGACATACAGCAGCACCGTCACCGCAGCCTCCAGCACGGCCAGCTTCCAGCTCACCGGGACTGCCGCCGCCACGAACAGCAGCATGAAAAAGAAATAGAACTTCAGATTTGGTTCCAAAAGACGGGATAGCTTTTTATTATTCATGCATTACCTCGTTTTTTATCAGGCCCGGCCCGCCGGGTCCCGTATCAGCGTGCCAAAAAAATTTCGCCCGCTGTACAATTTCAGAGCGTTTCAAACGTTCTGAATATTCTTGATGGAAGCAGCGCAGGACGCCACTCCCAGGTTTCCCGTGCATATCCTTACCTTACCATCGCGAAAAATTTGCTGCCCAAAAGACAACCTTGGGTTTTACCGATAGGTTATTATATTATATCAGTTTACCCCGCGGTTCGCAATGCTATTTCCGCCGAAATCTATATTTATCGGGCACTTTTTTGTCTCTCATCGCTAATTTTTTCTCTGCCGCGCAAATTTTAGCTTGACAAGTTTCCTTGTCAGTGCTATCATCCGTTTTGACAATGATACTTGTCATTTTGACAAGCGCACTTAGCAGAAAGGAGGGCGGCCATGCCCCTGTACAACCGATTGAAGGAATACCGCGCCCGTCTGGGCGTCAATCAGCAGGAAATGGGCCGGCTGGCCGGGGTATCCCGGCAGACCATCAGCCAGATCGAGCGGGGCGATTATTCCCCGTCCGTCACGCTGGCGCTGAAGCTGGCAAAGCTCTGTCAGGTGTCCGTGGAGGACATTTTCAGCTATGAGGAGGATAAGCATGAAGCAGAAAAGTGAAAATCAAAAGGCGCTTCCGAAATTTTTAGGCATTTTAGTGATTGCCAGTCTCGTCGGCGGTGTGCTGGGCGGATTATCCGGCGCGGCCGGGTATTTCCTGAAGGGCGAGGAACTGGGCGCGGCCATTACCCGGCTGCTGAGCACCGCATCCCCGTGGGCCATGGCCCTATGCGCCACCGTGCTGCTGGGCAGCGGATTCTACCAGTACCGCCGTGCCAGAGCCGCCTTCCGTAGCTGGGATAGCGAAAACGAGGACGTCATTCAGCGCGCAGAGGAGCGCTTGAGCCTGACGCTGCTGCTGGACAGCCTGACGGTGATCGCCAGCTTCTTCTTTTTCAATGCCGGAATCGTTTATCTGCCGCAGGAGGTCGACAGCGCCATGATTCCACTGCTGGCGATTTTTTTGGTTGTCATTGCACTGTCGATTCTGCTTCAGCAGAAGACTGTGGATCTCACCAAGGAGATTAACCCGGAGAAGCGGGGCAGCGTCTACGATATGAAGTTTCAGGAGCGCTGGTGGGAAAGCTGTGATGAGGCGGAGCGCCGCCAGATCGGTCAGGCCAGCTACAAGGCGTATACCACGCTGAACAAATTCTGTCCTTACTGCTGGGGCGTACTGTTTCTGGGGAACATGATCTTTCATTACGGCATCCTGCCAAGCACCGTGGTTCTGCTGGTCTGGGCGGTGCTGACGGTGAGCTACACCCGGGAGGCCATCCGCCTCAGCCGGGGCAGCCGGTAAAGGCTGTGCAGCAATGAGATAAAAAAAGCGGACCGCTGTGCGGTCCGCTTTTTTATCATGCAGCTTTCTTTACTTCTTGCTCTCCCACTTGGTCACACAGAGGGTGCAGGCAATATCACCGGTGACATTCAGGCAGGTACGGCCCATGTCGAACAGACGGTCCACCGCCACAATAAGGCCGATGTATGCCACAGGAATGCCGATGGCCTCCAGCACCATGGCCAGCATGATCATGCCGGCGCCGGACACGCCCGCCGTACCGATGGAGGCCAGAGTCGCCGTAACGACTACCAGAACCATCTGGCCCAGCGTCAGGTGCATACCGGCACAGGTGGCAAGGAACACCGTCGCCACACACTGATAGATGGCCGTACCGTCCATGTTGATGGTCGCGCCCAGCGGCAGCACGAAGGCAGCAATGTCATCCTCCGCACCCATATCGGCAGCGCACTCCTTGGATACCGGCAGCGTTGCGGCAGAGGAGGTAGAGGTGAACGCGAAGATCATCGCGGCAGAAGCGCCCTTGAAAAAGGCCCACGGGCTGATGCCGGCAAACACGCGGGCGGAAACGGAATACACCACCACGGCGTGAATCATGTAGCCGATGTAAGCGCAGAGAATCACCAGCGCCAAAGAGCCGAGAATCGCCGCGCCCTGTGTGGCTACCACCCAGCTCATGTAGGCGAACACGCCGATGGGGGCAAGGGAAATTACGAAGGTCATCAGCTTGTCAATGACCGCGTAGAAGGAGGTAACAATATCCCGGCACAGCTTGGCCTTCTCGCCGGCCGCCATGATAGCGCCGCCAAACAGCAGGGCAATGACAATGACCTGCAGCATATTGGCCTCCGTGAAGGACTTCCACATATTCGTGGGGAAGATGGACACCAGCGTGCTCATGAAGCCCGCGTACTCCTTGGCCTCATACTCGGCGGACTGCGCCGCTTCGGCAAGGTTGGGGAACAGGCCTGCGTTGTTGAACAGCGTAGCCAGCACAAGGCCGATGACGCAGGCGATGGCGGTGGTGACCATAAAGTAGGCCACTGTCTTCCAGCCCACGGAGCCGACCTTCTTCATGTCGCCCATGGAGATGATACCGTCGATCATGGAGAACAGCACCACCGGCACCACAATGAACTTCAGCAGGTTTACGAAAATATCACCGAACGGCTTGAGGTAACTGGTGGTGAACTCTGCGGCGCCCGCAAAATACAGCACCAACCCCACCACGATGCCCAAAATCAGGGCTAAGAATATCTGCATCGGCAGACCCATCTTTTTCTTTTCCATAAAGTCGCTCCCTCTAAAAAATTCGCAGAAATTTGGAACAATAGGTTTATTATACAAAACAAGCCGATGTTTGTAAAGATATTGCCAAAAATCTTGGTGATTTGGCACAAATCGAAACAATATTTTTACATTGCTCCGTCAATTTAACTTGTGAAAGAGCGCTTCAGTCCTTATCTGTCCGCACGGAAAAGCCGCAAAAGCGAATGGCCGCCTTGGCAAGCTCCGCCGTGGGGTCAACGGTGGGGGCTGTCAGACCGGCGCCTGCCGCCGCCATCGGCAGCTCTGTGCAGCCCAGCAAAAATACCTCCGCGCCCCGGGCTGCCATGCCCTCCGTCACAGCGCGGAACACCGGGCCGTAGACCTCCGGTCCCCGTCCGGCCTTTACCCCGTCATAGATAACGCGCATCAATGCGTCCTGCTCCGCTTCGTCCGGGACAAGGTATTCTACGCCCTGCACCGCCAGCGCCTGCTGATAGAGGCCAGCCGCCAGCGTACCCCGGGTCGCCAGAATTCCGACGGTCCTTCCGGGGAACTGCCGGGCGCAGGCTTCCGCCGCGGCGGTGAGGATGCTGAGAAACGGCAGCTTCGTCATGGCCTGAAGCCGGGGTAGAAAATAGTGAGCCGTGTTGCAGGGCATGATGACGCAGTCCGCGCCGCACTGCTCCAAATGCTTCAGCGCGTCCGCCATTTCCGGCACCGGGTCGGCGCCGCCGTTCAAAATAGCGGCGGTGCGGTCCGGGATATTGGTGTTGCTGTCGATATACACCCGGATGTGGTCTCGGTCCGTCTCCGCCTTCGTCAGCAGCGTGATCTTTTCAAACAGGTCTGCGGTAGCCAGAGGGCCCATGCCGCCCAAAATGCCGATGGTCTTTTTTCCGTTCATCGAAAGCGCCTCCATACTCAATTCCAAAATTCAGGGAACAGCAGCTCGCTCCCCACCTTTACCGTCAGCAGCAGCAAAACCAGAATCACCGTGGGCTTCACGATTTTGCTGCCGTTTTTAATGGCCAGCCCCGCGCCGATGTAATGGCCCAAAATCGCCGCCACGGCGGAGATCAGTCCCACGCCCACCAGTACATATCCGGCCCGCAGCGCCGTAAACAGGCTGCCGAGGTTACTGGAAAGATTGATGACCTTCACGCCGCCGGCCGCATGGCGGGTATCCAGCCTGGCAAAGCGGACGAAAATGATCATCAGGAACGTCCCCGTTCCGGGACCGTAGTAGCCGTCATACCCGCCGATGACAAAGGCGGCGGCCCAGACAATGAGGCGGCGGAGCCTTGGGTCCAGCGGCTCCGGCTCGTCCGGCCATTTGCGGGTCCGCAGCGTGATGAACGCCACCACCGGCAGCACCAGCAGCAGCAAATACTTCAGCACCACCGCCGGAGTGTGGTGCTGGAGCCACGTTCCGCACACAGAGCCGCCCAGCGCCAGCACGATGGCCGGGGCGAACAGCGCCCAGTCCACATAGCCCTGCCGGATGAACCGCACCGTGGAAAAAACGGTGCCGATGCCGGAGGACAGCTTATTGGTCCCCAGCGCATTGTAAATAGGGAAGTCCGAAAGCCCCATCAGATAGGTGGGAACGGTGATGATACCGCCGCCCCCGGCGATGGCGTCCATAAATGACCCCAAAAACACGCCGCCGCAGATCAGCAGCACTACCCACAGCGCCACACCGTCCACGGTAAATTGCGTCAAAACTGTACCCATAGCTGCCTCCCGGCCTCCGGCGCCGTTGGCCGGAGGGAAATTTCACGGACATTTGTTTTCATCTTAACAGACCCGCAGGCGAATGTGCATTGGCGAAGCGCACAAGAAAATACAGGCCCCGGCAAAATCCGGTGACATATCCTCCAAATTCCTTCTATGCTTTTCGACAGCCTCCCGCCTTGACGCTTCCGACCCCCGGGCGGTATAATAAAGTATCAGAAATCAGGGCCCGCGGCGCGCGGTCAGTTCGCTGACGCAAACGTTTTGCGGCCTTGAGAACAGGAGGTCTGCCCATGGACCAGACACAGTTATACCACAGCGGCCGCCTGACGGATGGCTGGCAGCTGTTCGGCGCCCATCCCGCTACGGAGGGCGGCGTCCACGGCTGGTGGTTCAACGTCTGGGCTCCCCACGCCCGGGCCGTTTCCGTGGTGGGGGACTTCAACGGCTGGGACACGGGGGCCAACGCCCTTGCCCCCAAGGGGGAGTTCTGGCAGGGCTTTATCCCGGATCTGCCAGTCTATACCGCCTATAAATACGCCGTGACCGGCGCGGACGGGGCTGTGCGCTACAAGGCCGACCCCTACGGTTTCCACACGGAGACCCGCCCCGGCACCGCCAGCAAGCTCTATGACATTGAGCACTTCCACTGGACGGATGATGCCTTCCGCCGCACCAAGCAGCCGGTGTACCACCGGCCGCTGAACATTTACGAGGTGCATCTCGGCTCGTGGCGCAGGCATAAAAACGGTGACTTTCTTGATTACCGGGACATGGCCCGGCAGCTGGCGGCCTATGTCTCCGACATGGGCTACAATGCCGTGGAGCTGCTGCCGGTGACGGAGCACCCGCTGGACGATTCCTGGGGCTATCAGTGCACGGGGTATTTTGCCCCCACCTCCCGTTTCGGTACGCCGGAGGACTTCATGTGGTTCGTGGACCATCTCCACAGTCAGGGCATTTCCGTGATTCTGGACTGGGTGCCGGCCCACTTCTGCAAGGATGAGCAGGGCCTGTACGAATTTGACGGTACGTGCTGCTACGAATATACCGACCCGAAAAAGCGGGAGCACAACGGCTGGGGCACCCGTGTCTTTGACTATGGCAGGCCGGAGGTGGTGAGCTTTCTCCTTTCCTCCGCCCGGTTCTGGCTGGAAATGTATCATATCGACGGCCTCCGGGTGGACGCCGTAGCCTCCATGCTGTATCTGGACTACGGCCGGGAAGCGGGGCAGTGGACGCCCAATCTCCACGGCGGCAAGGAAAATTTGGAGGCCATCGACTTTCTGCGAAGGCTCAACGCCACGGCGTTTTCTGTGGACCCCAACGTGCTGATGATCGCCGAGGAATCCACGGCGTGGCCGCTGGTGACAAAGCCCGCCGATATCGGCGGCCTCGGCTTCAACCTCAAGTGGAACATGGGGTGGATGAATGACATCTGCCACTATTTAAAGCTGGACCCGTGGTTCCGGCAGGACCACCACCGGGACCTGACGTTTTCCATGATGTACGCCTTTTCCGAAAACTACGTGCTGCCCATCTCCCATGACGAGGTGGTGCACATGAAGGGCAGCGTGGTAGGGAAGATGCCGGGCGACTATGAAAATCAGCTTCGCTGCACCCGGGGCTTCTATGCCTATCTTCTCTCTCACCCCGGCAAGAAGCTGCTGTTCATGGGGCCGGAGATCGGCCAGTGGCACGAATGGGATTCCGGCGGCCAACTGGACTGGTACTTATTGGAGCATGAGGAAAACCGGCAGCTCCACGCGTTTTTCAAGGCTGCCAACGCCTTTTATAAGGCGGAGAGTGCTCTGTGGGACATCGACTTTGACTGGCAGGGCTTTGAGTGGCTGGTGCCGGACGATAACCACAATAACGTCATCGTGTTCCTTCGCCGGGACCGGGCGGGAAACGAGCTGCTGTGCGCCGTGAACTTTTCCCCCAACGATTACGCCAATTACCGGGTGGGCGTTCCGCCCCGGCGGCAATACGTTCCCGTATTCACCACGGACGCGCCGGAATTCGGTGGCAGCGGCTTTACACCTGTCAAGACACCTGTCGCAGTGGAATCTGTGCCCTCCCACGGCAGGCCTCACTCCGCCCTTTTGAAAATCCCCGCCTTCGGCGCGGTGTTCCTCCGGGGGGAGGGGCAGCTCCCGGAAAAGCCGCAGAAAAAGGCAGCCTCTCACGCTGCGGCGGCGCAAAAGCCCAAGTGTTAGGCACAATTCTCGCGCTTCCCGGCGGACCCTCTATCAGCGGGCCGTTTCTCCAAAATAAATTTGATTCGCAGAAAACAGGAAAAAGGAGCTGGTACACCCGTGAAAAAAGAATGTATCGCCATGCTGCTGGCCGGCGGACAGGGCAGCCGCCTCTATGTCCTCACCGGCGCCATGGCAAAGCCCGCCGTACCCTTCGGCGGCAAGTTCCGCATTATTGATTTTCCCCTGTCCAACTGCACAAATTCCGGTATTGACACCGTGGGCGTGCTGACCCAATACCGCCCGCTGGAGCTCAACAGCTACATCGGCTCCGGCCAGCCGTGGGACCTTGACAGCAGCAACGGCGGCGTTCACATCCTGCCGCCCTACATGGGCAGCAAGGGCGGTACGTGGTACAAGGGCACCGCCAATGCCATCTATCAGAACATGGGCTTCATCGACCAGTACCAGCCGGAGTATGTAGTGATTCTCTCCGGCGACCACATCTATAAAATGGATTACTCCGAAATGCTTCGCCGCCATAAGGAGGCCGAGGCCGCCTGCACCATCTCCGTCATGGAGGTTCCGTGGGAGGAGGCCAGCCGCTTTGGCATCATGGCGGTGGATGAAAACGATATGATCACCGAATTTGCCGAAAAGCCCCGGGAACCGAAAAGCAACCTCGCCTCCATGGGTATCTACGTCTTTTCGTGGAAGGCCCTCCGGCGCTATCTCACCGAGGACGAGGCCGATCCCGCCTCCGACAATGATTTCGGCAAAAACGTCATCCCGAAAATGCTTGCGGACGGACAGCGGATGGCAGCGTTCCGCTTCCAGGGCTATTGGAAGGACGTGGGAACACTGACCTCCCTGTGGGACGCCAACATGGATATGCTCTCCCCGGACTCCGGTCTGGACCTCAGCGACGAATCGTGGCCCATTTACGCCCGCAGCGTGGATGCGCCGCCTATCTACATGGGCGGGGACAGCCATGTGAGCCACAGTGCCATCAACCGGGGCTGCGACATTGAGGGAACGGTGGAAAACTCCGTGCTCTCGCCCCGCGTCACCATTGAAAAGGGGGCAAGGGTCAGCTACTCCGTGATTCTCCCCGGCGTCACCGTGGAGGCCGGGTCTGTCATCGAATACGCCATCATCGGCGAGGGCTGCCATATCGGCCTGGAATGCCGGGTGGGCGGCACGCCGGATTCCGCGCCCGGCGGAAAATGGGACCTGACCGTGCTGGCGCCGGACTGCGCGCTGGAGGATGGCCGTGAGATCGCCCCCGGCGTCATGCTGGACCGCTACGGCAAGGAGGTGCTGAAATGAACCGTCTGCATGGAATCATTTTCGCTTATGAGCAGCGTCCGGAGCTCCGTGAGCTGACAGAGCGCCGCACCGCGGCCTCCATTCCCTTCGGCGGCCGCTACCGGGCGGTGGACTTTACCCTTTCCAATCTGCTCAACGCCGGCGTCACCGATGTGGGGCTGGTGCTCCATGGCCGGTATCAGAGTATGCTGGACCATGTAGGCAGCGGAAAGGTGTGGGATATGTCCCGGAAGCGGGGCGGACTACACCTGCTGCCGCCGTTCAACTATCTCCATGACTGGGGCGTAACGCCGTTCCGGGGCAAAATGGAGGCGCTGGCCGGTGTCCGGGACTACTTGGACGAGATTCGGCAGGACTATGTGGTGCTCATGGAGGGGGACCTTGTGGCCAATCTCCCTATGGCGGATATTTTCGCCCACCATCTCCGCACCCATGCCGATATCACCGCTGTCTGCGGGGATGACAGCTTTGCCACGGAAAACGGCACCTACTTTGAAAAGGACCCGGACGGACATATCCGGGAGGTGCTCATCAATATGCACCGGCCCCGGGGCTACCGGAGCCTTGATGTGTTCATTCTCTCCACAGAGCTGCTGCGGTCACTGGTGGACGAATGTCAGGCCCATGACCAATACAGCTTCCGCCGGGATGTTTTGCAGGCAAAGCAGGCGCTTTTGAACCTGCAAAGCTACACATGGGGCGGCTTTGCCGCGCAGATTCGCTCCGTGCAGGAATACTATGACCGCTCCATGCAGCTTCTGGATAAAGACATCCGGGCGGACCTCTTTACGCCGGAACGGCCCATCCGGGCCAAGGGGGCCGACAAGGCCTCCACCTACATCGGGCCGGACGGTGTGTGCCTGAACTCTCTGGTGGCCGAGGGCTGCCGCATTGAGGGCACCGTGGTCAATTCCATTCTGTTCCCTGGCGTCACGGTGGAAAGGGGAGCGGAAGTGCAGGGCTGCATCCTGTTCCGGGGCACCTGCGTCCGGCGGAACGCACGGCTGGCCCATGTCATTACCGACAAACACGTAGAGCTGCTGCCGGGCCGCACCATGATGGGCCACGCCAACTATCCCATTGTCATTGCGAAAAACAGTGTTGTCTGATTTTTTCTTCCGAAAGGAGCATTTCATGAAGGTTTTATACGCAGCCAGCGAGGCGGTGCCCTTCTGCAAGACCGGCGGCCTTGCGGACGTTGCCGGGTCCCTGCCTCCGGCCCTTGCGGCGCAGGGGGTAGAAACGGCGGTGATTCTGCCGCTGTACCGGCTGGTGAAAGAGCGCTTCGCCGACCGGCTCACCTTTTTGTGCTACGATTATGTCGATCTTGCGTGGCGGCACGCCTACTGCGGCCTGTTCTCCTTGAAAAAGGACGGTGTCACGTGGTATTTTCTGGATAACGAGCAGTATTTCGGCCGCCCGGAGCTGTACGGCTGCGCGGATGACGGAGAACGCTTCGGCTTTTTCTCCCGGGCCGTTGTGAAAATGCTGGACCATCTGGATTTCTGGCCGGATGTGATTCACTGCAATGACTGGCAGACCGCCCTCATTCCCATTTACCTGAAGGATGACGGTGTCCGAGAGGAACGCTACCGCTCTGTCCGTACGGTGCTGACCATTCACAACATCGAGTATCAGGGTCGCTATGACCCCTACTGCCTCGGCGGCCTGTTCGGTCTGGACCGTGGCTGGGTGGACGATGGAACGCTGCTGCTGGATGGCGACCTCAATCTTCTCAAGGGCGCGATTCTCACGGCGGACGCAGTGAACGCCGTGTCTCCCACCTACGCTCAGGAGCTGAAAAATCCCTACTTTGCGCACCGCATGGAGGGGATTTTGACCCAGTGCGGCTATAAGCTCTCCGGCGTGCTCAACGGCATTGACATGAAGCTCTATGACCCGGCGGCGGACCCCCGCATCGCCGCGAATTACACGGCGGAGGACATTTCCGGCAAGGCCGCCGACAAGGCGGAACTGCAAAAGGCACTGGGGCTGCGGCCGGAGCCGGAAACGCCCATCATCGCCATGGTGAGCCGCCTTGTGACCCACAAGGGCCTCGACCTCATTCGGGAGGTCATGGGAGACATCATGGAGCTTCCGGTGCAGTTTGTGCTGCTGGGCAGCGGAGACGCGGCCTATGAAGATTTCTTCCGCCATGCGGCGGAGCGCTGGCCGGAGCGGATGGCCATTCGCCTCGGGTATGACGAGGCGCTGTCCATGGCCATTTACGCCGGAGCGGACCTATTCTTAATGCCCTCCCGAAGCGAGCCCTGCGGCCTTTCCCAGATGATTGCCATGCGCTACGGTACGGTCCCCATCGTCCGGGAGACCGGCGGGCTGAAGGATACCGTTCAGCCCTACGAGGCGTGGCGGGATGCCGGCACCGGCTTTACCTTCGCCAATTATTCCAGCGCCGATATGCTTCATGTCCTCCGGGAGGCGGCCTATCTTTATAAGGACTATCCGGACGCCTTTGCGCGGCTCCGCCGCCGGGCCATGGAGCGGGATTTCAGTTGGAACCGCAGCGCGGGGGACTATCTGAAAATTTATGCCGCCGTTACTGGCGCAGCGGCTGCCGCATCGGAGTCAGACGATACCGAAGCACTGAAAGCAGAGGTGCCGACAGCCGCGGCTGAACCGGCCAAAAAGCGGACCTCCGCCCGGAAAGCGGTGTCCGGAAAGGCCGCAAAGCCGGTCAAGGCGGCCTCCGCGAAAAAAGCGGTGCCCGCCGCGCCGGATGATGGTGCAAGAGTTTCAAAAACCGCCGAAAAATCCACAAAAACGAGAAAAACGGCTGGATCGGCCGCGAAAAAGGCCGCTTCCGCCTCCAAACCCAAAAAGAAAGGCGCCGCCAAGAAGGCGGCGGAGTAATCCCTATGAGCATTCCATTTACCACGCAGACACTGCAAGAGGCCCTCACCGCCAAGCTGGCGCTGAACTTCGGCACGGAGCCGGGCGAGGCCACGGATCAGGAGATGCTGAAGGCCTGCGCCCTCGTTTTGCGGGATGTAATGGCCCTCCGGGGCGTGCAGACCGCCAAGGAAACGAAAAAAGAGCAGAAAAAGCAGGTTCACTATCTCTCCCTTGAATTTCTCATGGGCCGCAGCCTTATGAAAAACGCCTACAACTTGGGCGTTCTGCCCCAGTTAAAAGAAGCGCTGGAGGGCATGGGCTTCAAGGCGGCAGACCTCTTTGAGCTGGAGCCGGACGCGGGCCTCGGCAACGGCGGTCTCGGGCGGCTGGCCGCCTGCTATCTCGATTCCATGACCACACTGGAAATTCCCGCCACCGGCTACTCCATCTGCTATGAGCTGGGTATTTTCAAGCAGAAGATTGTGGAGGGCCAGCAGGTAGAGCTGCCGGACGACTGGAAGGGCGTCGGCTCGGCATGGCTGCTGCCAAAGCCCGACGAGGCCCAAATCGTCCGTTTCGGCGGCACGCTGCGGGAATTCTGGCAGGACGGTCATCTCCACATCGTCAACGAAAATGCCACGGCGGTGCAGGCCGTTCCCTGTGACATGGTAGTGGCGGGCTACAGTACGGACCATGTGAACACGCTGCGGCTGTGGGACGCCCGCTCCACCCGCCCGGTGGACATGGCGCTGTTCTCCCGGGGCGAGTACCTGAAGGCTTCCGAGGACGAGGCCATGGCGGAGACCATCGCCAAGGTGCTCTATCCCGAGGATAACCACATGGAGGGAAAGTCCCTTCGCTTAAAGCAGCAGTATTTCTTTGTCTCCGCCACGGTGCAGTCCATTATCACCAAGCATTTGGAAACCTACGGCACGCTGAAAAATTTCCACGAAAAGAACGTTCTTCAAATCAACGATACCCACCCGGCCCTTGTGATTCCGGAGCTGATGCGGATTTTCATGGACGAGGCCGGTATGAGCTGGGATGAGGCATGGGACATCACCACCCAGTCCGTGGCCTACACGAACCACACCGTTTTGTCCGAGGCGCTGGAGCGCTGGCCCCAGAGCCTTTTTGAAACACTGCTGCCCCGCATCTGGCAGATCGTGCTGGAAATTGCCCACCGCTGGCAGGAAAAGGTGGAGAGCTTCTACCATGACAACGGCAAAACAGAGAAAATGGCCATCGTCTGGGGCGGCGAGGTCCGTATGGCCAATCTGTGCATCGCCGGGGGAATGTCTGTCAACGGCGTATCCGGCCTGCACTCCGAAATTTTGAAAAAAGATGTGTTCCATGACGCCTGCGTCATGGAGCCCTGGAAATTCGCCAACGTCACCAACGGCATCGACCACCGCCGCTGGCTCAGCGAGATCAATCCCGGCCTTGACGCCCTTGTCCGGGACCTCACCGGCGGGGACGAGTACCTCCTGCACCCGCAGGCGCTGAAAAAGCTGGAGGACCATGCCGAAGACGCCGCCGTGCTTCAGCGGCTGGAGGACATCAAGCGGCAGAACAAGGAGGACTTTGCCGCATATATCAAAAAGGCGCAGGGCGTCACACTGTCGCCGGACGCTATTTTTGATGTGCAGGTCAAGCGGCTCCACGAATATAAGCGCCAGCTTTTGAACGTGCTCCACATCATCACGCTCTACCAGCGGCTTCAGGATGACCCGGGCTGCATCACCCAGCCCCACACGTTCCTGTTCGGTGCCAAGGCCGCACCGGGCTATGCCGTAGCCAAGCGGATCATCCACCTCATCAACTCCCTTGCGGACGATATTTCCCACGATCCCCGCTGCCGGGGCAAGCTGCAGGTGGTATTTCTTGAAAACTACCGGGTGTCCCTTGCCGAGCACCTGATGCCCGCCAGCGAGGTCTCTCAGCAGATTTCAACTGCCGGAAAGGAGGCCAGCGGCACCGGCAACATGAAATTCATGATGAACGGTGCTCTGACCGTCGGTACGCTGGACGGTGCCAATGTGGAGATGCACGATCTGCTGGGCGATGAGAATATGTTCCTGTTCGGCCTCCACGCCGATCAGGCCGCGCAGCTCCGGCGGGAGGGCTATGTGCCCCAGCGGTATGTCAGCCATGACCCGCAGTTGGAGCGCTGTCTGAACTCACTGCGCCGGGGCTTCCGGGACGGGGTGAGCTATGAGGACCTCTACCAGCGGCTCATCGGCAGCGACGAATATCTGCTGCTGGCGGATTACCGGGCCTATTGCGACGCCGAGCGCCGCATGGCCGAGACCTACGAAAACCGCGAGCAGTGGAACTGTATGAGCCTTCTCAACATCGCCCGCAGCGGCAGCTTTGCCGCCGACCGGGCTGTTGCGGAATATGCCGACAACATCTGGCACGTTCCCCATCGCTGAGGAAAAGCCGGACTTACGCGGAAACAGACCGCAAAAGCGGCCGGAATTTGTGCAGTTTACCGTTTGACAGGGCCTATCCGCCGTGCTACACTCTGACACATATTTTTCCATGTTTTTCTTGCGTTTGGCCCGATTTATGATAGGATAGACCTTGAGATTTCAATATCTTGAACGGAGGGACTGCTATGAGCGAACGAAAGCTGCCCGAGCTGTTCGGCAGCAGGGTATTCAACGAGGAGACCATGAAGGAGCGCCTGTCCGACGCCTGCTATCAGGCTTGGAAGCGCTGCGTCACTGACGGTGCGCCGCTGGAGCTGGCCACCGCCAATGAAATTGCCGGTGCCATGAAGACATGGGCCGTGGAGCAGGGCTGCACCCATTACACCCACTGGTTCCAGCCTATGACCGGCTTTACGGCGGAAAAGCACGAGGGCTTTATCGCTCAGGGCGAGCATGGCCGGGCCATTCTGGAATTTTCCGGTAAGAATCTGGTCCGCGGCGAGGCGGATGCCTCCTCGTTCCCCTCCGGCGGCCTGCGGGCCACCTTTGAGGCCCGGGGCTATACCGCGTGGGACCCCAGTTCCTTTGCCTTTGTGAAGGAGGGGACGCTGTGCATCCCCACCATCCTCTGCTCCTACGGCGGACATGCGCTGGACAAAAAGACGCCGCTGCTGCGCTCCATGGAGGATGTCAGCAGGCAGGCTGTCCGCATTCTGCGGCTGTTCGGGGACACAGAGACCCATAAGGTCATTCCCTGTGTCGGCCCGGAGCAGGAATATTTCCTTGTGGACAAAAAGCTCTACAACCAGCGTGAGGACCTGCGGATGACCGGCCGCACGCTGTTCGGCGCCAAACCTCCCCGGGGACAGGAGCTGGACGATCACTACTACGGCGCCATCCGGCCCCGTGTGGCGTCCTTTATGAAGGATCTGGATGAAAACCTCTGGGCGCTGGGTATTTACAGCAAGACCAAGCACAACGAGGTCGCGCCCTCCCAGCACGAGATGGCCCCCATCTACACGGACGCCAACACCGCCTGTGACCATAACCAGCTTACCATGGAGATCATGAAAAAGACGGCCGACCGGCATGACATGGTCTGCCTGCTCCATGAAAAGCCCTTTGCCGGAGTCAACGGCTCCGGTAAGCACGATAACTGGTCCTTGAACACCGATACCGGCAAGAACCTGTTCAAGCCCGGCAAGACCCCCAGCCAGAACGCGCAGTTCTTGCTGTTTTTGGCGGCCTTTGTCAAGGGTGTGGACGAATATCAGGATTTCCTGCGGGCCACAGTGGCCTTCCCCGGAAACGATCACCGTCTGGGTGCCTCCGAAGCGCCTCCGGCCGTGATCTCCATCTTCCTCGGCGATGAGTTGGACGCCGTGGTGCAGTCCATCATCCGGGGCACGGAGTTCAAGGATTCCGGCAAGCGGACCCTCCAGATCGGCGTGGACGCCATGCCGCCCATCCCGCAGGACAACACGGACCGCAACCGTACCTCGCCCATGGCGTTCACCGGCAACAAGTTCGAGTTCCGGATGCTGGGCTCCAGCCAGTCCATCTCCGGCCCCAACATCGCCCTGAACACCATCATGGCCGAAGAGCTTCAGCAGTTTGCCGACCATCTGGAAAAGTCCAAGGATTTCCAGACCGACCTTGATAAGCTCATCAAAAAGGTCTTCACGGACCACCAGCGCATCATCTTCAACGGCAATGGCTATGATGACGCATGGCTGGCCGAGGCGGAAAAGCGCGGTCTTTGCAATCTGCCTACTACGGCGGACGCCCTGCCGGTCTACACCGCCAAGAAAAACGTGGACCTCTTCGTCAAGCATGGGATCTACACGAAAGAGGAAATCAACGCCCGGTCGGAGATTCACATTGAAAACTACACCACTGTGATTTCGATTGAGGCCCGCACCATGGCGGATATGCTGCGGCGGCAGATCCTGCCCGCCGTATCCGCCGTGACAGCGGAGTTGTGCGAGCGGGGCTGGAAGAAGGAGCAGATGGGTGTCAGCCACAAGGCGGATGACACTGTGGCCCGGGACATGGGCCAGCTTACCGACAAGCTCTTTGCCGTAACGGAAAAGCTGGAGCGCGACCTCGCTAAAATTCCCGCCGATGCCAAAAAGGCCATGACCTACAGCCATACTACGCTGGTGCCGGATATGGAAAAGGCCCGCACGCTGGCCGACGAGCTGGAAACGCTGACACCGAAGGACTGTTGGCCCTTCCCGGTGTACAGTGACCTGCTGTTCTCTGTGTAACATCAGGATCGACGCAAAAACAGCAAGAAACGACCCCCTGCGGAATGGACGCATCCATTTCGCAGGGGGTTCTCGCTTTTATTCTGTGTCAGATGCCTTTTCTGTGAAGTGCGTAGGAATAGACGGTAGGGATCAGAACCATCACCGCCAGCAGCGCCCCAAACAGCCAGCCGCTCCACAGCCGCAGCAGGGAGAGGGGGATCATCACAAAACCGCACAGCACCCACAGAAAGCCGCTCAACCGGTGGGTCCTGGTCCAATTTTCCTCGCTTTGCAGCGTCCACGGCAGCTTGATACCCACGGTGCGGTTCTGCCGGATCTTTGGCAGGTAGTTACCAAGGATCAGAAACAGTAGTCCCCCAAACACAGGTACCACGGTGCTGATGTGCATCTCATAGCCCAGCCCTGTGCCGAGGGTGACCGCTCCGCCGAGCAGCGATACGGCCGGGCAAAACCACAGCAGCACCGTCCGCAACACAGGATTCCTATTTTTCTTCGTCTCACGGCTCTCGGCGTAAAAGCAGACGAGATGCAGTGCCAAAATAAACAGCGGCAGGCCGAACACAGTGGCGGCACGCGACGACCAGCCGTTTGCGTTGCCGGAAAAGTCCCAATGTGTCGCCATGGTCTCCGGCAAACGCGGGTAGAGCGCCGCGCCCGCGAACAGCGGCAGCAGGCAGACCAGCGAAGTCAGCAGCATTTCCCTCTTGTTGTTCTTCATTTTTTTCCTTCCCCCTTCAAGTCCTGTAACCACAGCAGGACTTCCTCCAGCACAGAGGCGTTAAGGCTGTAGTAGATATAGTTTTTCTCCCGACTCTCAAAAATCAGTCCCGCCTTTTTCAGTTGGGACAGGTGATAGGACACCGTAGCGGCAGTCATATCGAAACGCCCAGCGATCTCGCCTGCCGTTAAGCGTCCGCCCTTGAGCAGATTCAATATCTCCCGCCGCACCGGGTCCGACAGGGCCTTAAAGGTCTCTGCAAAGGCCATGGCATTCCCTCCAAAAGTATTTAGAAGAATTTCTAAATAGTATATACCATATCGCGGCTTAAACGTCAACAGCTATTTAGAAAAAAATCTAAATAGCTGTTCCATATAGAAAAAGCGCCCGCCGGGACCGAAAGGTCCCGGCGGACATTTGCTCAGCTCCGGCCGGTCTGCGCGGTGGGGCCGCATGAAGCAACGCCGCCTGCGGAACAGACATTGGGAAGTGTGTGGGAAATGCGGAACACCTTGTGTGGGGCACAAAGCGCAGGGGATGAGAAGCTCCGCGGCGAGCGGGGCCGGAGCTATGGGGAAGCACGGTAAACGGCGGGGCGGCGTTCCATTGAGAGAGCCGAAGGGGTCTATAAAAAAAGACTGGCCGCATCCTTCAATGAGATTGCGGCCAGTCGATCATACGGAAAGCTCCGGTTAGACACTTAACTTTGCGTCCCCGTCTTTCGGCGGGTTTGCCCTATTCAATTCGCCCTACTTCGCCTATGACCTATTATACGGGAAGCTGCTGCCGAATGCAAGCAAAATTTGTATTTTCCCCAAATCGGATTTTTCCTCTTTCCCTGTCCGCTCTCTTGTGCTATATTATATACGTATGTTTTCAAATAAGAGATAAAGGGGCGGTCAGCATGGGAGCCATTGGCTTCGATAATCAAAAGTATCTCACCACACAGTCCGAGCAGATCAAAAAGCGCATTCATCAGTTCGGCGGTAAGCTGTATCTGGAATTCGGCGGCAAGCTGTTTGACGATTACCACGCCTCCCGGGTACTGCCGGGCTTTGAGCCGGACAGCAAGATTCGGATGCTTCAGCAGTTGAAGGATGATGTGGAGATCGTCATCGCCATCAACGCCGGTGACATTGAGAAAAACAAGATTCGGGGCGATCTCGGCATCACCTATGACGAGGATGTGCTCCGCCTTATTGATATTTTCCGGGACATGGGGCTGTATGTGGGCAGCGTGGTGCTGACCCGCTACAGCGGACAGGACGCGGCAAACGCCTTTTTGCACCGGCTGGAAAAGCTGGGCATCCGCTGCTACCGGCACTATCCCATTGCCGGCTACCCCTCGGATGTAGTCCACATCGTCAGCGATGATGGCCTTGGAAAGAACGATTACATTGAGACCAGCCATTCCCTCATCGTGGTAACGGCCCCCGGCCCCGGCAGCGGCAAAATGGCCACCTGCCTCAGCCAGCTCTACCATGACCATAAGCGTGGCATCGACGCCGGCTATGCCAAATTTGAAACATTCCCCATCTGGAACCTGCCCCTGAAGCACCCGGTCAATCTGGCCTACGAGGCCGCCACCGCCGATCTGGACGATGTGAACATGATCGACCCCTTCCATCTGGAGGCCTACGGCGTCACCACTGTGAACTATAACCGGGATGTGGAGATTTTCCCTGTGCTCAACGCCATCTTTGAAAAAATTCAGGGCAAGTCTCCCTATAAATCTCCCACGGACATGGGCGTGAACATGGCGGGCAACTGCATCGTGGACGATGAGGTGTGCCGCGCCGCGTCCAAAATGGAAATTCTGCGGCGGTACTACACCGCAAAAATGGAGTTGGTGCAGGGCAAGGGGACGGAGGAGACCGTCCGCAAGCTGGAGCTGGTGATGCAGCAGGGCGGGGTCACGCCGGACATCTGCCCCGCCGTGGCGGCGTCCCTGGAAAAAGCGGAGACCACCGGCGCTCCCGCCGGCGCCATGGTGCTGCCGGACGGTCAGGTCGTCACCGGCAAGACCTCCGGCACGCTGGGGGCCGCCGCGGCGCTGCTGCTGAACGCCCTGAAGGCGCTGGGCCATATCGACGATCAGTTTGAGCTGATCTCCAAGCAGGTCCTGGAGCCGGTCTGCCACCTGAAAACCACCTACCTTGACCACCGCAACCCCCGGCTCCACACCGATGAGGTGCTGCTGACGCTGGCCATCTCCGCCCTGACCAACCCGCTGGCAGACCTTGCCAAGCGGCAGCTTCCGGGTCTCCGGGGCAGCGAGGCCCACTTCTCCGTTATCATCAGCGAGGAGGATTTAAAGATTTTCAAGCGGCTGGGCGTCCGGGTGAGCTGTGAGCCGAAATACGAAACAAAGCGCCTCTACCACCGGTAAACAAAATACGAAAAGGGCACCGCACAGCGGTGCCCTTTTGAAAGGAATCAACGTATGGACATCATTCAAACGCTGGCGCAGGAGCTGGACAAGGCCCCGCAGCACGTGGAAAACGTGGTGCGCCTGCTGGACGAGGGCAACACCATCCCCTTCATCGCCCGCTACCGCAAGGAGCTTCACGGCGCCATGGACGATACCGCGCTCCGAACGCTGGAGGAGCGGCTCCAATACCTCCGGGGACTGGAGGAACGCCGGGAGGCCGTGAAGCGCTCCATTGACGAACAGGGCAAGCTGACAGATGAGCTGGCCGCCGCCATCGACAGCGCTAAAACGCTGGCGGAGGTGGAGGACCTCTACCGGCCCTACAAGCAAAAGCGCCGCACTCGTGCCACTGCGGCAAAGGAAAAGGGGCTGGAGCCGCTGGCGGCGCTGCTGTTCGCGCAGGAGCGAAACTGCCCCCAGCCGGAGGAGGCCGCCTGGGACTACATTGACCCGGAAAAAGGGGTAGAGACCCTTTCTGATGCTCTACATGGAGCCAATGACATCATCGCCGAATGGATCAGCGATGATGCCGCTGTCCGCAAACAGCTCCGGGCGCTGATTCTCCGTCAGGGTCAGATCGTCAGCCGCGCGGTCACGGAGGAGGACAGCGTTTACCGCCTGTATTACGAATTTTCGCAATCCGTCAGCCGGGTGCAGGGACACCAGATTCTCGCCATGAACCGGGGCGAGCGGGAGGGGATACTCTCCGTTTCCATTGTCACCGACCGGGAGCAAGCATTGCCGCTGCTGCGCCGCGCCGTTGTGAAGCCCGGCTCCGCCGCCATGGACTTTGTAAAATCCGCCGCGGAGGACGCCTATGACCGCCTCATTTATCCTTCCTTGGAGCGGGAGGTCCGCAATCTTCTCACGGAGAAAGCGGGTGAGGGCGCCATCGGCCAGTTTGCCCTGAATTTAAAGCCGCTTTTGATGCAGCCGCCGGTAAAGGGCAGGGTCACCATGGGGCTGGACCCCGGCTACCGCATGGGCTGCAAGGTGGCTGTGGTGGACGGGACCGGCAAAGCGCTGGACACCGCCGTGGTGTACCCCACCTATGGGGAGCGCCAGAAAAATGAGGCCATCGCCGCGCTGGCAAAGCTCATCCGCAAATATGGCGTAGAGCACATCGCCATCGGCAACGGTACCGCCAGCCGGGAAACAGAGCAGATGGCCGTGGAGCTGATTCGGCAGGTAAACGATGCCGGGGCCCACGTCAGCTATATGATCGTGTCCGAGGCCGGGGCCTCCGTGTACTCCGCAAGTCCGCTGGCCGCCGAGGAATTTCCCCAGTATGACGTGAATCTCCGCTCCGCCGTGTCCATTGCCCGGCGCTTGCAGGACCCGCTGGCAGAGCTGGTGAAAATCGACCCCAAGGCTATCGGCGTGGGGCAGTACCAGCATGACTGCCCCAAAAAGCAGCTCGACGAGGCCCTGAACGGCGTGGTGGAGGACTGCGTCAACGCCGTGGGCGTGGACATCAACACTGCGTCGCCGTCCCTTTTGCAGCGGGTAGCTGGCCTGAACGGCACCACAGCGAAAAACGTGGTGGCCTACCGGGAGGAAAACGGACCCTTCACCGCCCGCAGTCAGATCAAAAAGGTGCCGAAGCTGGGACCGAAGGCCTTCCAGCAGTGCGCGGGCTTTTTGCGGGTGCCGGAGAGCAAAAACGTTTTGGACAACACCGCCGTGCACCCGGAGAGCTATGATGCCGCCAAAGCGCTGCTGGAGCTGACGGGCTACACGCTGAGCGATGTGAAAAACGGCGCGCTGACAGAGCTGCCCGCCCGAATCCGCGCCTGCGGCGAGGCGCAGGCGGCGGAAAAGCTGGGCGTGGGCGTCCCCACGCTGCGGGATATCGTCTCCGAGCTGATGAAGCCGGGGCGGGACGTCCGTGATGAGCTGTCAAAGCCCATCCTTCGCACGGATGTGCTGGAAATGAAGGACCTGAAGCCCGGTATGGTGCTCACCGGCACCGTGCGGAACGTCATCGACTTCGGTGTGTTTGTTGACATCGGCGTCCATCAGGACGGTCTCGTGCACATCTCACAGGTATCGGACAAATTCATCAAGCACCCCTCAGAGGTTGTTTCTGTCGGCGATGTGGTGAAGGTCGCCGTGCTGGAAGTGGACGAGGCGAAAAAGCGCATCAGCCTCAGCATGAAGCAGGCAAAATAAACAGAACAGAAAACCGCCCATCGGGCGGTTTTCTGTTTCATCTTTTTAAAATACCATCAGTTGATAAGGGCAAACACGGTTTTTCGGAACTGAAACAACATTCAGCTTCGTTTTCCTCATTGCCGGGCGGCAGCCCGGCTGCTTCGTCAGCCTCGCTGAGCCGCCGTTCCCGATTCCGAAAAACTCCGGAGGACTTTCCAGCGAGCAAAAATGGGCGCTGATGCGGAAGCGGACGAAGGCTTGCTGGCGCAAGCCAAGGACAATGACAAAATCAGCGGCTATTTAGGCCGCTGGAAAGCATATTTGCCCTTGTCAACTGATGGTATCTTTTACTCCGCAGTCTGCGGCGCGGCGGCTCCGTCCGCCGCCTCAGCCCGGAGGAACTGCCGGTAAAATAGAAAGCCCACCGCCGTTGTAATCAGCTCCGTAACGGGATATGTGAGCCAGAAGGCGTGCAGCCCCCAATGGGCGAACAGCCAGCCCAGCGGCACAAACAGCACCACCGTCCGTAAAATCGTCAGCAGGGAGCTTTTCCCGGCGCTGCCCACTGCCTGAAAGAATACCGGGAAAATCAGGGATGTCACCATGGGTAAAAAACTGGGACCGATCCACCGGAACCCATAGGTCCCGATGGCGATGACCACGGCATCCCGGGAGAAGAATCGGAGCATCGGGCCGGGAATCAGCTCAAAGCACAGCGTCCCGATGAGCATCAGCGCCATGCCCGCCAATATGGACTCCCGCAGTGTTTTGCGGCAGCGATCCAGATTTCCCGCAGCATAGTTATAGCTGATGACCGGCACGATGCAGGTCTGCATGGCCCCCAGCGGGATAAAGAAAAATGTCTGCCACTTATAGTAAAGGCCCAGCGCCGTAACGGCCTGATCTGAAAACGTGCTCAAAATCAAATTCAGGCCCAGAATGTAAAATGTGTAGGCGGACTGCATCAAAATATTGGGGATTCCCAGCCGGTAGACCCGCCGCACCAGCGCCGGATACAGCGCCCATTCCGGGGAACGGCGATAGCCGCCTCTCCACACGATGGCCGCCGCCACGATCTGCCCCGCCACGGTAGCAATGGCCGCACCGGCAATTCCCAGCGCCGGAAGACCGAACAGTCCAAAAATCAGCAGCGGGTCCAGCACGATATTTGTCACCGCGCCTAAGATCTGCGCCGCCATGGGGCGGTTCATGTTGCCCTCCGCCTGCAAAACCTTGGTCCAGCCGCTCTCCAAAAACAGTCCGATGCTGCACACGCACACAATACGCCCATAGACGATGACGTCCGCAATCACCGCCTCAGACTCCGTGGACATCCGGGCATAGGCTGGCATCAGCACCGCCACCAGCAGCGCAAACACCGCCCACATCACCAGCGACAGCGCCGTGCTGATTCCCGCTGCCTCGTCGGAGCGCTTCCGGTCCCGGGTTCCTAAAAAGTAGGCCATGGCCGTATTGATTCCCACGCCGGTCCCCACGGCCAGCGCGATCATCAAAAGCTGGAGGGGATATACAATGGACAGGGCCGTGAGGCCCGTATCTGAAAACCGCCCCACGAAAAAGCTGTCCACAATATTATAAAGCGCTTGAATCAACTGCGCCAGCATCACCGGCGGTGCCAGCCGCATCAAAATCCGGCTGATGCGCTCCGTCCCGAAAAATTCGCTCTCCATTGCTCCGTCCCGTCTCTGTATCTAAATATTCTTACCGCCGCTCAACAAGGGCAAAACCGCCTGCCAACGGCCGGTAATGGCAATTTATTATAACAGTCGCCGCCGGATTGTCAAGAGGCCGCATGGCGTCCGACATAAGGTCATACAGTTTTTCCATACGGCAGCATTTTCAGTCCCGCCTGCCCTTGTGGCAGCAAGAAAATTGTTGTATAATGGCGCAAATGTCACACGCGGGAGGGAATACGGCATTGATGATCGACTATTTAAGGGAGCTGAATCTCGCTTCCGTTTTTCTACGGCTGACGCTTGCCATGTTTTTCGGCGGCATGATCGGCATAGAGCGTGAAAAAAAGCGCCGCCCCGCCGGTTTCCGCACCTATATGCTGGTGTGTCTGGGCGCTACGCTGGCGGGCATCATCAGCCAGTACAATTATGTCATGATCAATACGGTCTTTGCGGACATCGCAAGTGAAATCGGTTGCAATACGGACGTCACCAGAATCGGCGCTAAAGTCATCGGCGGCGTTGGCTTTTTAGGTGCCGGCACCATCATCGTCACGGACCGGCAGGAGGTCAAGGGCCTGACCACGGCGGCGGGCCTCTGGGCCTCTGCGTGTATGGGACTTGCCATCGGCGCCGGCTTCTACGAATGTGTGATTCTCGCCTTTCTTCTGATGTTCCTCTGCATCCGTCTTCTTCCGTATCTGGAAAATTACATGGTCGAGCGGGCAAGGAACATGAACCTCTACATAGAATATGCGTCCTTTGACAATATCGGCCTCATTATCGGCAAGATCAAGGCGCAGGGCGCTCAAATCTACGAGGTCAACATCGACCGGAGCTCGGAGCGGAAGGGCCAGTATCCCAGCGCCGTGTTCACCATTCGTCTGGCGCCCAACACGCACCACGCACAGGTCATCGCCGCCATTTCCGAACTGGATGACGTTATGACCATTGATGAAATCTGAAAGGGGGAAAGGCAGCCTTGTTATCGATCTTTGATTCTCTGCGCGCCGTGACCATGGCGTCCATTACACTGCGGATGCTGCTGTCTGTTCTCTGCGGCGGACTTATCGGCATTGAGCGGGAGTATAAGCGGCGTCCCGCCGGCTTCCGCACCCATATTCTCATCTGTCTCGGCGCGGCCATGGTCAGCCTGACCAGTCAATTTCTGTTTTTGAATATGCACTACTATCTGGATGTCTCCCGCATGAGCGCCAGCGTAACGGCAGGTATCGGCTTCATCGGCGCCGGCAGCATCATCGTCACCCGGCAGCAGCGGGTCAAGGGTCTGACCACTGCGGCGGGTCTCTGGGCCGCCGCCATCATCGGTCTTGCGGTAGGCAGCGGCTTTTATGAGGGCGCTCTGCTGGCTACGGTCTTGGTTCTTTTGGCGGAGGCCTTCCTCTCCAAGCTGGAATATTGGATGATGGACCATGCGCCAGAAATCAACCTCTATATGGAATACGAGACCCGGACCGCCATGGATACCGTGCTCCAGCTTCTGCGGGCCCACCGCGTCACCATACAGGATATGGAGATCACCCGCCCCTCCGGCAGCGAGGACCATCGTGCCTGCGCCATTTTCTCTCTGCGCTTCAACCGGGGCGTTTCCGTGGACGAGCTACTGACACAAATCTCGCAGCTCAGCGGTATTCTCTCCCTACAGGAGCTTTGATTGCTTTTTAAAAAGCGCGTCCCGCTTACAGCGGGACGCATCAGCGTGTCGAAAAAGTCTTTTCTCCCCGCTGAACAAGTTTTCAGAACTTCATAAAAGTTCTGAAAACTAAGGATT
>ERZ856578.1023-NODE-1023-length-55545-cov-18.548298_pt1 | contig 55545 bp, 51 predicted proteins | sample MGYA00514384_ERZ856578 | MGnify/ENA primary metagenome ERZ856578 (study PRJEB29103, sample SAMN06111958) | human gut metagenome | biome: human gut; feature: ankylosing spondylitis patient; material: healthy_person | host: Homo sapiens | place: China:Hangzhou...
CACATCATCCACCGCTTGTGCGGGTCCCCGTCAATTCCTTTGAGTTTTAATCTTGCGACCGTACTCCCCAGGCGGTCAACTTCTCGCGTTAGCTGTGTTACTAAGCCATGCGGCCCAACAACTAGTTGACATCGTTTAGGGCGTGGACTACCAGGGTATCTAATCCTGTTTGCTCCCCACGCTTTCGTGCATGAGCGTCAGTATTATCCCAGGAGGCTGCCTTCGCCATCGGTGTTCTTCCAAATATCTACGCATTTCACTGCTACACTTGGAATTCCACCTCCCTCTGACATACTCTAGTTGAGCAGTCACAAATGCAGTTCCCAAGTTAAGCTCGGGGATTTCACATCTGTCTTACCCAACCGCCTGCGCACGCTTTACGCCCAGTAATTCCGATTAACGCTCGCACCCTACGTATTACCGCGGCTGCTGGCACGTAGTTAGCCGGTGCTTATTCTTCAGGTACCGTCATCAGTGCTAGCTCTTAACCCGCACCTTTTCGTCCCTGACAAAAGCGGTTTACAACCCGAAGGCCTTCTTCCCGCACGCGGCATGGCTGGATCAGGGTTGCCCCCATTGTCCAAAATTCCCCACTGCTGCCTCCCGTAGGAGTTTGGGCCGTGTCTCAGTCCCAATGTGGCTGGTCGTCCTCTCAGACCAGCTACTGATCGTCGCCTTGGTAGGCCTTTACCCCACCAACTAGCTAATCAGTCATCGGCCGCTCCAACTGCGCGAGGCCTTTCGGTCCCCCGCTTTCACCCTTAGGTCTTATGCGGTATTAGCTACTCTTTCGAGTAGTTATCCCCCACAACAGGACACGTTCCGATGTATTACTCACCCGTTCGCCACTCGCCATCAGAGAGCAAGCTCTCTATGCTGCCGTTCGACTTGCATGTGTAAAGCATGCCGCCAGCGTTCAATCTGAGCCAGGATCAAACTCTTAAGTTCAATCTCTGTTGCTGATTTTCATCAGCGTCGCACTCATTCAGAATTAAAGAAGAAAATGTTTTCGTCTTTACTTCAAACTTGAGTACCCAGTTTTCAAAGTTTTCTAGAAGCTCGTAAGCTTCTTGAGTCTTCTCACTTCAACCGGATACTCACGCTTATCGGTTCGTTGATCAATTTTTAAAGAACATTTCGTTGCTCTTTCGAGCTGACGAGTTTGAGAATTATAAGACTCAAATTCGTCTTGTCAAGTGCTTTTGAAAATTTATTTTTATTTTCTTTTTCACTTGAGTGCCACCTCGCGGCGACAGGGAGCGTATTATGCAGACTCTTTTCAGACTTGTCAAGAAAATTGCTAAATAATTTTTTCATTCTTTTTCTCACTATCTTTCTTTCTACTTCTCTATTATTTTGAACATCACCTTTTTCACTTCCTATGTATTATGAAAAGAGCTTTACTCCTAGCCACTATTCTGATCGGTTTTTCTTCCGCCGCTCTTTGCGCTACAAGTGATATTGACCGTGTCAAGGTTTTGGTCAAACAAAAAATGAACATTGAGGCAACCAGTGCCAAGCGACTCCCAATGGGACTCTACGAAGTAGTTGCAGACCGCAATCTCCTTTATGTTGATAAAGATGTGAAATTTCTTTTTGCAGGTCACATTTACGACATTGCCAACCAAAAAGACCTGACGCAAACTCGCTTGGATGACTTATCTCGTATCGATATTAAATCTTTGCCTTTGAGCCAGGCTATTAAAACAGTTCACGGAAAAGGCAATAGAAATCTTTATGTTTTCGCCGATCCTTATTGCAGTTTCTGCCAGAGACTGGAACACACTCTTAAGGATTTAGACAACGTTACTATCTATACCTTTATTACACCGCTCATGAATTCATCAGCTATGGTTGATCGAATCCTTTGCGCACCCAATCCTGAAAAAGCGTGGAACGACTGGATGCTTGAGCAAAAGGAACCACCCGAAATGCCCAAAAACTGCAAGGTTGAAAATGGCAAACTTAACATGGAACTCTTTAATCGCTTCGGTCTCGAAGGGCTTCCTACGATGTACTTCGATGATGGTTACCGGCTTGAAGGGGCAGTGAGCATCGAGGAAATTGAAAAACGATTGAAGACAAAATAACTTTCAATAAATGCGATCGCCAACAATGTCGGTCGCGTTTTTCTAGGTGCAAAAACCTACACTTTTTCTGACGAAAAACCGCTCTCGTAATATACTGGCGACATCTTTCCTGTTTAATAATTTCCTTTTTCTTTAGCATTACTTTTTGTTGGCTCCCATGATCGAATTTATTGAACTTTTTACAGTAGGTATCGGTGTCGGCGCTTTTGGCGCCTTAGTTGGTATTGGAGGCGGCATGATTATGGTGCCGCTTTTTATGTTAACGATGATGGTGCCCAACGGCTCAACATTTGAAAATGTACAGCAAGTCATTGGTACAAGTTTATTCGGCGTATTACTGAATGCTTTATCTGGAACCTGGGCCTATATTCGCCAACACAAAGTAATGTTTAGAGCCGCAGTGCCTTTTGCCCTCGCTACAGTGCCGGGAGCATTTATGGGCAGTTATATCACAGACTACTTCACCGGAAACAGTTTTTCGCTTATTTTCGGTTCTGCTCTGTGCATCCTCTCCATTCTGATGTACAGCAAATCGCGATCCAAAAAAGCCAATGTGTCCGCCGCAGAATTTTCCGTCGACACAGCACAATTTAATGTTTTACTCGGCGTGGCACTCTCATTTCTCGTAGGCTTTTTATCTTCTATTTTAGGAATTGGTGGCGGTGTTATTCACGTTCCGATGATGGTCTTTATATTAGGATTTCCTGCCCATATCGCCGTGGCGACATCAACCTTCATTCTAATGGTCAGTTCCGCCGTGGGTGTTATCGGTCACGCAGCATTAAATCATATTGTTTGGGTTCCTGCCATTGCTGTGGGTTGCGGAGCCATGGCCGGCGCACAAATTGGTGCTCTGTTATCAAAGAAAAGCCGCCCAAGAATCATCATCGTGTTGCTCTCCTGCGTGATGTTCCTTTTGGGCGGGCAATTTATTTATCGCGGTCTTTTCTAATAGCTCTGTATCAGGCTTGGGGATCTACACCATTGGGTAGCAACACCCAAGCCTTTACCTGACTATTTTGCTTTCCGGCGTTCAGTGCCGCTTCATCGCCGCTTCCCCAATAAAAATCAAAACGTATCGGTCCTCGGATCGCACCTCCTGTATCTTGTGCAATAACCGCCCGAGTAAACTTCATGTCTGGGTTTGTTTGCTCGACATCGACAACAATAGGCCAACCAAGCTGATAAAAACGCCTGTCGACCGCAACCGAGCCCTTTTCTGTCAAAGGCACCCCTTGGGCGCCAATCGGTCCTTCTTTGGGATCCTGATCTTTACGCTCTACAAAGAAAACGTAACTAGGATTCTGATTTAATACCGCCAGAACCTTTTTAGGATTTTTTCTAGCCCAGGCCTGAATACTTTGCATCGAAAGCTCATGGCTCTTTAAATAGCCCTTTTTTACAAGATAGCTCCCTATTCCTCGATAGGGATGACCATTCACATCTCCGTAACCAACCCGCATATATGAGCCGTCAGGCAACACAATTCGTCCCGAACCTTGAACCTGCAGGAAAAAGGCCGCGACAGGATCCTCTACCCAGGCAATGGCATATCGGTCCAAATTTCTCTTAGTCAATTCTGCACGTGAATCATAGGGGACTAACTTATTGCCTTGAAGTTGCCCCCTTAACCGCATACCTTTGAGTTGGGGATATAGCTCAGCCAAATCTACGATAATGAGATCGTCTGGCATCGTGTGAAGCGGATAAATATAAGGCGCTTTTTTCTTCTTACTGCCGTAAAGAATCGGCTCATAGTACCCGGTCATTTTCCCCGTATCACTACTTAGTAATTCACCGTCATTAGTCATACTTTCAGAGACCGCCTGATACGGGGTGAAATAAGCTGCAAAAAATGATTTAGCCTGACTAGAGGGCAATGTCTGAGCAATGGAGCAAACTTCCTGCCAACCTGCTTTTGCTGACATTTTTTTGCAAGATTCTTTAAATGCAGTTAAAGCAGGTTGCCAGTTCTGATCCGGCATTGCTGGCAAAGAGGCATATTCCACTGGCTTCAGTGACAATTTCATTTCCCCCGGCTTAATCACTTTTTCTGGAGGAGTTGTCGTACAAGCCGCCAACAAAGCTGTCAACGCTGCACAAAAACATATTCTGCTTAATTTCATAATGACACCTTAATGAATCTGTTCATTGTACAAAACCCCGTCCTCTTCTTTGGCTCTCAGTTACAATTGGAGCATCTTTATTTTTTGCGGGATTCTCATCATGTCTATTTTCAGCCGCCCAAAACCTTCTGCTAAATGCCGCATTGCCCCGTCAATTCTTTCTGCCGATTTCGCTCGTCTGGGAGAAGAGGTTCGTGATGTTGTTCAGGCAGGAGCCGATTGGATTCATTTTGACGTTATGGACAACCACTACGTCCCCAACCTGACCGTGGGTCCCTTGGTGTGTGAGGCCATTCGTCCACACATCAAGGTTCCTATTGATGTACATTTGATGGCCGAGCCCGTTGACAGTTTGATCCCCATGTTTGCCAAAGCTGGTGCTAACTACATTACCTTTCACTGTGAAGCAAGCCGTCATATTGACCGTACGTTGTCACTGATTCACGATTGTGGCTGCAAAGCTGGACTCGTCTTTAATCCTGCTACTTCCTTAAATTATCTCGAATATGTCATCGATAAAGTCGATCTGGTTTTACTGATGAGTGTGAATCCAGGCTTTGGCGGTCAGTCTTTTATCCCTTCGATTATTAACAAAATTGCCACTGCTCATCAGATCATCGACAGACATAAAAGAGCGACAGGGCATGAGATTTTGTTAGAAATCGATGGCGGTGTCAAAGTGGAAAATATCGGGGCTTTGGCCGCAGCAGGTGCCGATACTTTTGTAGCCGGCAGTGCCATCTTTGGACAGAAGTCTCCCTCGGGGTACAAACAAGTAATTAATCAAATGAGAGAAGCCATTGACCATGATATGGAAATGCTTCGTCGCAAAGAAGTCGAAGAGATGAGTCGAAACCGTGGTTAAAGCACTTTTATTTGATTTGGACGGTACGCTATTGGACTCTGTAGACGATCTTACAGTGGCAATCAACAACACGTTACTGTCAAGGTCTCTGCCTACCGTCAACAGAAATGATGTAGCTTTGTTCATCGGCAAAGGTGCAAGAGTTCTTGTGCAGCGAGCTTTAACAAAAGCCTGCGGTTGTGAGCCAGAAGAAAAGCTAATTGATGAGATACTTCCTAGATATCTACAAGAAATGAAATTAGCCGAGGGCACTCGTACCAAGCAGATTCCAACGGTCCCCGATGCGCTCACTCGTTTACAAAAAGCTGGCTTCAAAATGGCCATTGTGACGAATAAGCCCGCAAACGTTGCCAGAAAATTAGTCACGCAATTTAATTTGTTGGATTTTTTTGAAACGGTAATAGGCGCTGGTGATGTCGATACAATCAAACCGGACCCGAAAATGCTTATAGAGGCTGCTCATCGAATAGGAATCAAAATTACTGATTGTCTGATGATTGGTGACTCTATGAACGATTCTATTGCAGCTAAAAACGCACAAATTCATGCACTTTTAGTTAAAACAGGGTATAACGAAGGCATTGCCATTGATCAATGGGCAAAAGAACACGCCCCGAATGACATTGTTTTTGATACCATGGCTCAACTAGCCGACTATCTTATAAAAAACGAACGGAGAAACTAAAGTGAAAAAACTTCTCTTGCTCTGCTCTCTGACGGCTCTGTCGATGCCCGGCCTGTGCTTTGCCCAGGATTCGATCGAACAGTGCTACAAATCGGCAACAACAACTTCTGCCGTACGTGAATGCCTCAAAAAAGAACTTCAGCAGTCACGTGATGAATACCGTGAGGCCATGGGAAAGCTTACTCAGCAAGCCGGCGAATTGGATAGAGTGACCGGTCGCAATGAAGCATTGCCCGCATTGGAAAAAGCAAACACTGCCTTTGATCGCTACGTTGCAGAACAGTGCCGTTTCGAAGAAAAAATGATGGGAGGCGGAACCGGATCAGGTGCAGCCAATCTTGCCTGCCAGATTAATCTGCTACATGTCCGCATGGGAGCAATTGAGTCACATTTGAGTGCGCAATAATTTCCCTCATGTTTTTAGATACCTCTCATGTTGAAAAAGATTGGTTACCAATACTGTCAGAATTTTTCAGCAGTAAAATCGGCCAATCTTTGGAGAAATTCCTACAAAGCAGGTTGCAAACAGGGGCAGTGATCTATCCACCCACTCCGTTTCGGGCCTTGGAATTAACTTCTCTAGCTAGGACCCGAGTTATCATCATGGGCCAAGATCCCTACCATGGTCCAGGTCAAGCTCAAGGTCTTGCCTTTCATGTAGCGGCAAATTGCAAAATTCCCCCGAGTTTAAAAAATATTCATAAAGAACTTTTTAGAGATCTACATATTGCCGCACCTGCAACTGGAGAGCTTTTTGGATGGGCCGAGCAAGGCGTCTTATTGTTAAACGCAGTTTTAACAGTTGAAGATGGTAAACCTGCAAGTCACGCTAAGAAGGGATGGGAAGCCCTCACCAATCAGCTATTGTCAGTTTTAGCTCGAGATAAAACCCCAAAAGTTTTTATGCTCTGGGGTAATTACGCTCAATCGAAAGAGCCCCTTATAAAAGCCTTCGGTTCTAACCATTTGATCCTAAAAGCTAATCATCCTTCCCCATTGTCCGCACTCAGACCACCGGTTCCCTTCATCGGATGCGGACATTTTTCTGCTGCCAATCGTTGGTTAGTCAACCAAAAATGCTCCCCTATTGATTGGTCACTTTTTGGATCCTCTGCCTCATTTGAACAACAAAGTTTTAATTTTTAATCGACTTTGAAATTCTTTAAGCTTAAAAAAGAAATTTATTCTGGATTTTCTTGCAATCTATTTTTTTTTAGGATAAAATGCGTGTCTCTTACGGCGGCTGGGTAGCTCAGTTGGTAGAGCAGCGGATTGAAAATCCGCGTGTGGGCGGTTCGATCCCGTCCCCAGCCACCATAAAATCTCCCGTGTAGTTTTTAGCTACTCGGGATTTTTTATTATTCATTACAGCAAGAAAGATTCATCACCCGTTCAATCATATGGTGAAGCTCTTGGGCTAGATCGGAATCAGCTGCACGATAGAATACCTCTTTACCTTCTCGTCTGCTTTCAACCAATTCACTCATTTTTAATAACCGCAAATGATGTGCTACTGCTGGACTGCTCATATTCATAAAGGCCGCAATATTCAAAACACATTCCTCAGAGTGACACAATAGAAGAAAAATTCGGCAACGTACAGGATCACTTAATTGTTTGAAAACTCCGGCTACTAACTCAAAATTGGCCGTTTGTGGCAAAGTCTCAAAAGCCTTTTCGTGATGTCCGTGGTGGTGTGGTAAAAGGATTTCTTCACTCATATTAAATTAAATACTTATTTAATCTTGACAACGTTTAACTCTGCGATTATATTTCGTTTTAACGATTAAGAGATTACTTAATCGATGAATTTTCTCAGGAGATGACCATGAAAAAAACGTACGCAATTGAAGTGGATTGCGCTAACTGTGCTCGATTAATGGAAGAAACCACTGCGAAAGTTGAAGGTGTCGCTTCAGTCGTGGTGAACTTCATGACGCAAAAGATGATCGTCACCTTTGTTGATGGAGCCGATCCTAAGACTGTCATGAAAAATGTCCTCACAGAGTGCAAAAAAGTTGAACCTGATTGCGAAATTGAACTCTAAAAATAAAAAGCATCATTGATAGCGAATGATGCTTTTTAAATCACAAACAATTAAACAAACGCTTAATTGATGGAAGAGTGAAAAGATGACAGCCAAACAAAAGAAGATGCTCCTTCGCATCATCGTTGCTTCGGTACTTTTGATTGCATTGGTTCTCAGTCCTATCACAGGCTATTTACGTCTGGCTCTGTTTTTAATTCCGTACTTGATTGTCGGCTATGACATTTTGATTAAAGCTGCCAAAGGAATCTTAAACGGTAGAGTTTTTGATGAGAATCTACTGATGACTGTGGCAACATTGGGTGCCATTGCTATTGCTTTATACGACAATACGGGTGACTACACTGAGGCGGTTGCCGTCATGCTTTTCTATCAAATCGGTGAATGGTTTCAAGCCTATGCTGTCGGAAAAAGCCGCAAAAACATTAGTCAACTGATGGACATCAGGCCTGACTATGCCAATATCGAAAAAGACGGTCAACTTATCCAGGTTGATCCTGACGAAGTAGAAATCGGCTCAGTCATCGTGGTTCAGCCTGGTGAAAAAGTGCCTATTGACGGAGTCGTCATTGATGGAGAATCGACCTTAAACACAAGTGCCCTCACAGGTGAAAGTCTACCTCGCAACGTTACAGTAGATGATGAAATCACAAGCGGCTGCATCAATTTGTCTGGTCTTTTAAAAGTTCGGACGACCAAACTTTTCGGTGACTCCACTGTTTCACAAATTTTAGAGTTAGTGGAAAACGCAAGCTCTCGCAAATCACGCTCGGAAGCCTTTATATCTCGATTTGCAAGAGTGTATACACCAATTGTTTTTTTTGGTGCCTTAGCTTTAGCCACCATTCCACCGCTTATCCGTCTTTTTGCAATGGGTGTTGATGCTCAGTGGGATGACTGGATTTACCGCGCTTTGGTATTTCTTGTAATCAGCTGCCCGTGCGCATTAGTCATCAGTATTCCTTTGAGTTTTTTTGCTGGTATCGGAGGCGCAAGTAATCAGGGAATCCTCGTAAAGGGATCTAATTATCTAGAAGCACTCTCTGAAACCAAAGTATTGGTTTTTGACAAAACTGGAACCCTCACAGAAGGAGTTTTTGAAGTGGTTGCCATTCACCACTGCAAAATGGAAGAAAAAAAGCTTCTGGAATTGGCTGCTATGGCAGAAAGTGCTTCTTCTCACCCAATTAGCGTCAGCCTTCAGAAAGCCTACGGTCTGCCAATAAACCGTAACCGCATTAAAGACATCCAAGAAGTAAGTGGCCAAGGCGTGATTGCCAAAATCGATGACATGCAAATCGGTGTCGGCAATGAAAAACTGATGCAAAGCCTCAATGTTGAAGCTATTGCCTGTCGAAGTGTGGGAACAATCGTGCATGTGGCCATTAATGGCGAGTATCACGGTCACATTGTTATTTCGGACCGTATCAAAGCGCACGCAAAAGAAGCTATTCGTGCCATTAAAAATGCTGGCATTCAAAAAACCGTGATGCTGACAGGAGACAGCCACAAAGTAGCTGACAGCGTCGCAAAAGAATTAGGCATTGATGAAGTTCGCAGTGAATTATTGCCCGCCGACAAAGTCCATATCGTCGAGCAATTACTCGAACAAAATAAATCTCGCGGCAAACTTGCTTTTGTCGGTGACGGTATCAACGATGCGCCGGTTCTTTCCCGAGCCGATATCGGTATCGCGATGGGTGCGATGGGCTCAGATGCTGCAATTGAAGCCGCTGACGTTGTTCTGATGGATGATGATCCACTAAAGATTGCTAAAGGCATCAAAATTTCAAGAAAGTGCCTGGCAATTGTTAAAGAAAATATTTGGTTTGCAATCGGAATCAAGGTACTTTGTCTTGTTCTTGGCGCCATCGGCTTAGCCAATATGTGGATGGCAATTTTCGCAGACGTTGGCGTCATGATATTGGCTGTTCTCAATGCTATCAGAGCACTCTTTGTTAAAAATCTTTAGTCCTTTATACGGGTTAGAGGCGGTTAGTGATACAGCCGCCTCTTTTACTTTCCTTTGCCTTTAATTAAAAGCAAAACTCTGTCAATTAAGCGTCCTATACTCAAAGTGGAGACTCTAGTGATTGCAATCAAGGGGAATTTATGACATATCACTTTGAAAAAATCTATATCAACGGACAGTGGCAGGACTCATCGAGCGGTCGGTTTATTGACGTTGAAAATCCGGCTACACTGCAAAATTTCGCTAAGGTTCCGGAAGGTAACAGCGAAGACATTGACCGAGCTGTTCAAGCGGCTCACAGGGCTTTCCAATCCTGGTCTCAAACAGAATTAGGCACCAGGATCGGCTTAATGAAAAAGATGTTAGAGGTTTTTGAAAGCTATAAAGATCAAATTATTGATCTTGAGGTCAAAGAACTCGGTGCCCCCGTGAGCTTTTCCGTTCAGTCTCACTGCGTATATCAATTTACTCGAACTCGTTCTTATATTGACTGCGCCGCTCAACTGCCTTTAGAAGAAAGTCTGAAACAATCGACGGTTTACCGGGAACCGATCGGGGTCGTTGCTTGCATCACACCTTGGAACTATCCGCTGGGCCAAGTTGTTCAAAAGATCGTTCCAGCTATTTTGATGGGCAACACCGTAGTACTGAAACCGAGCCAACATACTCCACTGACTGCTTATCTCTTGGTCGATGCGTTTGATCAGGCGGGATTCCCCGCCGGGGTCATAAACATGGTGACAGGTAGAGGCAGTGCGGTGGGTGATGCATTAGCCTCTCATCCGTTAGTTGATATGGTTTCTTTCACTGGTTCTACAAAAGTCGGTGTTAAACTCAGTCAAAGAGCCTTAGAAGGCGTCAAGCGCATCAGTCTGGAATTGGGCGGCAAATCGCCTTTTATTTGGTTGCCTGGTGCAGACTATGATAAAGCTGTTTGCAAGCTCTTTGATTCTATTTTCCTCAATAGCGGTCAAACCTGTACAGCTTTTTCTAGGTTGCTGATCCCCGAAGCTGATAAAAAAGTCATTGAACAACTTCTGCTCAAGCATCTGCCCGACTACACAGTAGGCGATCCAAGTAACCCTGCTACAAAAATAGGCCCCGTTTCGTCAAAAGCTCAGTTTGACAAAATAGCCTCCTATATCGAGCTAGGACTGCAAGAGGGTGCCTCAATGCTAGTGGGTAGCATCCCTCGAGACTCATCCAAGGGCTATTACGTTCATCCGGTCATTTTCACTGATGTAAAGAACTCAATGCGAATTGCACGTGAAGAAATTTTCGGTCCAGTGCTTTGTGTCATCACCTATAAAGACATTGAAGAGGCAATCAACATTGCCAATGACACGCCTTATGGACTAAACGCTGCCGTGTTTGGTAATAAGGCTCAGGCAATTGAGGTGGCCAAACGGATTAAGGCCGGCAATGTTTATGTTAACGACGCACCACGAGATGTTACTGCTCCTTTTGGCGGCTACAAACAAAGCGGAATCGGCAGAGAGGGCGGATACGCCGGTCTTTTGGAATTTACGCAACCTAAAGCAATATTCGATCACTGCACTTTTTAACTCTTAAATGATGACTGCTGCCCTGTCCGATCCGACAGGGCCTTTTTTATTGTGGAAAAAAATCTCGATTAATTCTTCTTTCCTCAGTAAGACTCACCAAAACAAAACTGATAATTGAAACTGCTAAAGCGGGGCTGACAGCGTGCCATCCTCCCAAATCAGGTTTAAACAAACATGCCCAGCCATAGATGGCTAAACCAACGAGTACTGAAGTCCAAGCTCCTTTTAAAGTGGCTCTTGACCAAAAAAGTCCTCCCACCAATGGACACAAAAAGGCGATTTCAAGACCTCCGAAGGCAAACATATTAATCCAAACAATGATCTCAAACGGGTAGATCGCCAAAATAAGTGCAAGCATCCCGATTAAACATGTACAGAACTTTGCATAACGGGCGACATGAGTGGCGCGATCAGGTAGCATCGTGTAGCGCCTCAAAATCAAGTCCTTAATAATGGCCGAAGAAGCAGCGATCAAAAGTGAACTCACAGTTGACATCGTAGCGGCCACTGGTGCAACTAACGTAATTCCCGCTACCCACGGATTCATATGATGCGCAATCAGGTAAGGAATCATGGCATCGGTATTGCCTCCAAAAGCTTCCGATTCTGGGACCAGCGCTCGGGCGAAGAATCCTAAAAGCGTCATACCGATCATTAATGCCCCACAGACAATCGTGCTTACGACCATTGCCAAATGCAAATCCTGAGTACTTTTATAGGCCATGCACCTCACAGCCGACTGAGGCAGAGCAACTGTTGCAAACCCCACCAGTATCCAAGAGGAAAAAAGTAGCGTCCATGGAAGTGCTCCGCAAGAAGTCGGATCTAAAAAAGCCTCTGCCTGTTGGGCGCCAGCATCTGCGGCAATTTTTTGCATCAGTGAATTCAAACCGCCTGCTTCACCGACAATACCAGCAGCCAAGACTCCCATACCGGTGAGCATTAAAACTGCGCATACAGTATCCGTTATCGCAACAGCTCTGAATCCTCCAAAAGTCGTGTAGAAAACAACCACAGAACCGAAAAGCGCAAGACCTGCCACATAATGAATATCTGCAGCCTGAGAAATCAGTTGCGCACCTCCGATAAATTGTCCAACCATCATGGCAATAAAAAAGAATAAAAGCGCAACAGACAGAAAGGCACCCAAGGCAGAGCTCTTAAAACGGGCAACAATCACATCTATCACAGTAATTGCGCCTATTCGCCGACTCACCAAAGACAACTTTTTACCCAGAACCCCCAGAACCAAAAAGCCCGTAATAATCTGAGGAGCAGCAAAAACAACCCACCCCAACCCGTAGCGCCATGCTAAGCCCGGCCCGGAAACAAATGAGCTCACAGAGCCATAGGTCGCCACTAGGGTCATCGCCAGAACAAATCCCTGAAGTGCTCTGTCACCTAAAAAGTAGTTCTTGACAAAATCGGTACCGTTGTGAGCTGTAACCGATCGAGTGATGAACAGTAAAATCAAAAGAAAGATAAGAAGCGGAACAAAAATGATCCACGATGAAGCGGTCATGGCTTTTTGTCCTCATCAGAAAACAAGTCAAAATGACGGAAAGCTTTCTTTACTAAAAACCAAACAACGATAACGGAAAGAACATAACCTCCGACACAGGAGAGCCAAAACCATAAAGGCAGGCCCCAGAAAAAAACATCAGAATCTGCAGTTACAAAAATAGTCAGCCAAAAAAACAAAAAGAGCAAAAGCGCTGCTATAAAGGTATAAGCCGCCTCTCGGTGACTGCGTTTAATTGCGTCCTTGTAATTAAGCCGTTCTTGCATTGCTAATCCATTACTGTGGCATAACTTTAGCCGAAGCCTCAATAAAAAATTCTACGAGGCGCAGGTTTTCTGGTCTTCCCTGATAAATACGCTCCGGATGCCACTGAACAGCCACTAAAAAATCTTCTCCTTCCCCCTCGACAGCTTCGGCAATTTGATCTGTACTGCTTCTAGCAATGACTTTTAATGCCGGAGCAACGCGATCAATCGCTTGGTGATGAAAACTATTTACTGTGATGACTGTCTCAGAGCATGCCCGAGATAAGTAAGACTCTCCCGCTACATCTACTTCATGCATAGTGGGAGTACCTGGTGTAACGTAACGATGCTCGGTCTGTGTTCCAATCTGACTGGGAATATCTTCTATGAGATCTCCGCCCATTGCAACATTAATCAGCTGCATGCCCCGACAAATTCCGAAAATTGGGCGATGAGCTCGGCGTGCTGCATCAAAAAGCTCAAATTCAAGAGCGTCTCGAACAAGAGCTGGCTTTTGGCAATATTGAGGGTGTCTGCTTTCAAAATACTCAGCAGCAATATCTTGACCACCAGTAAATAAAAAACCGTTACACCGACTGACAGCTTCCTCAATAGCCTGAGCCGAAGCATTCAGAGGCAAAACCATCGGCATACCGCCCGCGTCCCAAATCAGTTCCAGATAGTTCTGCCACATCCAGCCACATGACTTGATGTCATCCCATAGGGAAGTTACACCGATTAAAGGTCTCATAGAAAACCTCAGATATAAAAAAAGGAAACTTCTGCCTTCAGATCAGAGTCTGATCTGAAAGCAGTCTATTTCCGACAGTATATCAGTTTATGCTGAATTAGAGTTTCTTAGGCAGCAACGGTTCTTCGTCTTCGAGGCCAACCAAACTGAGTGCAGCTAAGGTAATAAGCTGCGGACCCAAATGGGTGTCGATCATTTCAAAGAATTCTTTCACGTTGTGAGCATTTTCAGCGTGTCCACCTGAACACAGGCACGTTGACGGGATATCCATACTCATCGGAGCATTAGCGTCCGTCGAAGAGCGAACATACTGAGTTAATTCAATACCCAAAACCTTTTGTGCACTACGAGCCACCTGGAGCACCGGGCAGTCATGCGGGCGAGTGCCGGCAGGACGGTCGCCAATAGCAGTCTTCGTGAGCTTCAAAATACGTTCCGGATCCGTGATGGTCCAGGAAGCATTTTCCTCGGCAACAGCCTCATCAAACTTCGAAAGAATTTCGGCTTCCAATGCAAGCAGACACTTGTTGTCGAAGCTACGCATATCGATTTCCACTTCGCAGTGAGCAGCGATGGAATTCACCGTTGTGCCCCCTTTGATGGTTCCGACCGTCCAAGTGGTCTTGGGATCAGCAGCAGGACGCAAATCGGCAAATTTCTGAATCGCGCGGGCCATTGCATGAATAGCACTCGGGGTCTTGCCGTATTCGGCAAAACTGTGACCACCTAGACCGTCAATGCTGACACGCCAACGGTGAGAACCCGTGGCACCATAGAGCACACGACCCACATCGGTGGAGTCCACAGCAATAAAGCCGTCAATCTTATTATTCTTGACTAAATGCTTGGAGCCGCGGATATCACCATTGCCTTCTTCACCCACAGTGCCCACAAACCAAATGTCACCCTTAGTCTTGATGTCGGCTTCTTCCAAGCCCCTGAGAACTTGCAAAATGGCTCTCAAACCAGAACAGTTATCACCGATGCCAGGAGCTGAATAGCGAATACCGTCTTTTTTCACGGTCACGTCGGTATCAATCGAGAACACCGAGTCCATATGGGCACCCAACACCAAAATCGGGCCACCCTCAACCGTACCCTTGCGAACACCGATTACATTACCGATATCGTCCATTTTGACATCAGTTAAACCGTATGCCTTCATACGTTCGAGCACGGACTGGGCACGTTTTTCTTCCATAAACGTCGGAGCCGGGATTTCACACAATTCGACTTGCTCATCCATTGCACGTTGAACATCGCGCTTGGCAATTTCAAGTGCTTTTTGAACCTTTTCCAATTGGGCTACTTTCTGCACCTGAGCCAATACTGCTTCACTTAAAGCAGGAAGTTCTTTTGCCATAAAATTCTCCTAATTAAACAAAAACGCTCCCGTTCTTTCATTTTTTGAAAGAGGATGAATAACTAAGGAATCTTCAAGAATCCCTTGAATTACCGTGTATTTTAATGGCTTTGTCGTGTTAAGAAGAAAAAATTATTTTGCCTTAGTCAGAATTAGTCTCAGTTTCCGAAAGGCTTAATCTCAAAATCATTTCTCGAGCAACTTTTTCACAATCTTTAATATGTTCTCGCCCTAGGTAGCGCAAAGCGGCAAAGCCTAAAGCTGCAGCACTGATCTGACCGACAACCGGCACCCAGCGGGCGGCCTGTTTACTGCCCAATTTAATGCCTACTGTTTTTAGAATATTGATTGCGATCTGAGCTGTAATAACCTTGCCTGCCAAAACAGCACCAACCCAATTGATCGCTTGATAGGCAATAATTCTTTTTTGACTTGGTAGCCGATCTATTTGCTCAGGCGTCAAGCCAAATTCCTCATTAATATGATCAATCATTTTGATCATAACTGAAACATCAACCAACATATCCACACCAGGAATTGGGACAAACGTCGCCCCAGCACTCATGAGTGCCTGTCGATCAACATGACGCTTGGCGCGCCAGACAGCAGCTTGAATTTTGTCTTCATCGGTTGGAATCACCGGCAGTTTGTAACTCATAAGGCAAATTTAATCGGGACAATATACACTTACGCTTCAATTTTGATTTTAGGGAAAGTTTTTCCCTTTTTCTTTTCATGCACTTACTGACTCTGGGTTTAAATCATACGACCGCACCGCTCGCTATTCGTGAACGGGTTGCTTTCGGTCCGGAAGAAGTTGTCGAGACAATTGGCAAGGTCTTGTTGCGTCTGTCGGGCGAAGAGTCTGGCCGTATTACAGAAACACTTATTCTGTCAACCTGCAATCGCACCGAATTTTATTGCGCCGCTGAAGATGCGGATCTTGCCATCGGAGCCTTGCAGGCCTTTTTAGCCGAAGAAAAAGGACTTTCTCTGCCTGAGCTCACCCCCCACACCTATGCGCTCACTGATTTAGAAGCTGTTGAGCACGCTTTTAATGTCGCTAGCGGTCTTGACTCCATGGTACTAGGAGAAACCCAAATCGTAGGGCAAATGAAAAAAGCCGAGAAAATGGCCCGTAAAGCCCAAGGCTTGGGGTTGATGCTCAATACGCTTTTTCAAAAGACATTTACCGTTGCCAAGGAAGTTCGTACTGCTACCGAAATCGGCGCTCATACTGTTTCGATGGCAGCTGCTGCAGTACGCCTAGCTAACCGCTTATTTGGAGAACTGCACGACCTTAATGTGCTTTTTGTCGGCGCAGGCGAAATGATTGAGCTTTGTGCAGCGCACTTTAACGGTCAGGCACCTCGGTCCATGACAATTGCCAATCGTTCTCTGGACAGAGGTGAAGCCCTGGCGGCGCGTTTTAATGCCCAATCAATGAAATTAGCAGACTTGCCACAGCAAATCGCCCGTTATGACATCATCGTATCCTGCACGGCAAGTGCCCTACCAATCATCGGACTCGGAATGATTGAGCGAGCAATTCGGCAGCGGCATCACAAACCTATTTTCATCGTCGACTTAGCCGTCCCTCGAGATGTTGAAGAAGAGGTCTCTCGACTCGATGATGTCTACGTCTATACCGTTGATGATTTAGGTAAAGTTGTCCAAAGCGGCAAGGCAGAACGATTAGCTGCAGTCGAAGAAAGCCGACAAATCATCACTCAACGAGTGAAAGATTTTTCTGACTGGCTTCAGTGGCGTAGTAGCGTTCCAACCATTGAAATCATGATCGAACGAGCCGGTGCGCTTTCTGCCAGCTGCATTCAAAGAGCTAAGCACAGCATCAAAAACGGCTGTGATCTTGATGATGCCTTAAGTCGTATGGCTCACGACATTACCCATAAGCTCATTCATGATAATCTGGCCTTGCTCAAAGATACTGAACATCTGACAACAGCTGAGCGGGCACATTTAGAGAGCTGTTTTAAACGTTTCTATCTGGAACGCAGACGTTAGCTCGGCCGATCCTTGCCCCTTTTTACCCAACTGCCTTAACATTTGGCAAATCGAACATTGTTATTTCTGTACTGAATTGATTTTTTAGGAGACTCCCCGTGAAAGAGTCAATGCGAAGCAAATTAAAACAAATCGCCAGACGCTTGGAAGAAATTGATGCCATGCTGGCTTCACCCGATGTCACTAATGACATGAATCGTTTTCGTGATCTTTCAAGAGAAAGAGCTGAAATAGAACCTGTGGTTATGAAACTCAAAGAATATGAGTCAACCGAAGGAGATATTGAGGCAGCCCACGAATTCCTGCAGGATCCTGAGTCGGCCGATTTTGCTCAAGAAGAAATTGATAATGGTAAAAAGCATCTTGAAGCACTCGAAAAAGATCTTCAAATTATGCTATTGCCGAGAGATCCTAATGACAGTAAAAATATTTACCTTGAAATTCGCGCCGGAACGGGCGGCGACGAATCCGCGCTCTTTGCTGGCGACCTGCTCCGAATGTACACGCGCTTCGCAGAACGCCAGGGCTGGAAAACAGAAATTGTCTCAGCTTCTGAGAGTGACTTGGGCGGCTACAAGGAAGTAATTGTCCGCATTATCGGCGAAGGAGCCTACTCTAAACTTAAATTCGAAAGTGGCGGCCACCGCGTGCAGCGCGTCCCTGAAACTGAAAGCCAGGGCCGTGTGCATACATCAGCCTGCACCGTAGCAGTACTGCCTGAACTCGATGAAATCGGAGAAGTAGAAATTAATCCGGCAGATTTACGCATTGATGTCTACCGAGCTTCTGGTGCAGGCGGCCAGCACGTTCAAAAAACCAACTCTGCTGTCCGTATCACACATATTCCAACAGGCACCGTAGTGGAGTGTCAAGATGAACGCAGTCAACACGAAAATAAAGCCCGAGCCATGAGCGTGTTGATTTCTCGCATCACAGCCAATGAAATTGCCAAGCAGCAAGCTCAAGAGGCAAGCACCAGAAAAAGTCTAGTAGGCTCTGGAGATCGCAGTGAACGCATCCGTACTTATAACTACCCTCAGGGACGCGTGACCGATCACCGTATCAACCTGACACTTTATAAGTTGGATTTCATCATGGATGGAGACCTAGATGAAATCATCACAGCATTGACCACCGAGCACCAAATAGAACAATTGGCCAGTCTCGGCGAATAGTTAAGAGCAATGACTACAATCCGACAAGCCGAGCAACAAGCCTCAAAGCTGATTGATCGCTTTGAGGCAAGGCTTTTGCTTGCCTATTGTTTAGGGGTTAACCGGACTTATCTCATTACGCATGATCGCGATGAGCTCTCTGAAGATGTGCTTACACACTATGAAGACTGTGTGAGTATACGGTTAAAAGGGATGCCCGTTCCTTATATTTGCGGTCACCAGGAATTTTATGGTCGCTCTTTTGATGTAACGCCCGACGTTCTTATTCCTAGACCGGATACCGAAACAATCATTGATTTTATTTTGCAGCAATACCCTAAAAATCAGCACGCGACTCTGATTGACCTGGGAACAGGATCCGGCTGCATCGCAGTTACTTTAGCTTTAGAAAACCCCAACCTGACAGTCAGTGCAACTGATATCAGTCCTAAAGCGTTAGCGATAGCCAAGCAAAATGCTCAAAAGCTCGGTGCTAACGTAAAATTTTACGAAGGTAGCTGGTTTGAAGCCATCCCTAGCTCTTTACACTTTGACATCATTGTGAGTAATCCCCCCTACATTCACAGTGAAGATGAGCATCTTCAAAGTCTCCAGTATGAACCCATCGGTGCACTCACGGATGGCGCAAACGGTCTAACTCACATTGCTCACATTATTAAAAAGGCTCCAAAATATCTCAATCCCAATGGACTATTAGTTTTTGAACACGGTTGGGATCAAGGCAATGCTGTACGTGCACTTTTTGAGTCTCAATCCTGCTGGCAGGCAATCACCACCGTCAAAGATTTAGGTGGCAATGAGCGCGTCACTGCTGCGCGCTTTTGTGCGCCCTAGGCGTTTTGTCATCAAATCGTCATCTTTTTATCGTCATCCTGAAACATTGTCCCCTCAAAATACGCTCCAAAGATAGCTGTCCTTAATTTTTCCGGTCTGTTTTGTTGGTCGGACTAATCCACTTAATTGTGATGGAGTATTTCATGACACTGTTTCGTCAAACGCTTCTTGCATCTGTAATGATTTCCTGCGGTTTATTGTCACAAGCCGCTATGGCCAGTGCCGAACATATGGTAGTTGCCGTTCAGCAATTGCCGCCCACTGTTGAGCCTCAAGGCATTAACAATAACGCCATTGACCGTGTTGTCTCTTCTATTTATGAAACGTTAATTTACGCCGATACGCATACTGGTGAAATGAAGCCCGGTTTGGCTGAATCATGGAAGCGCATCTCCCCTGAAACCGTTGAATTCAAATTACGCAAAGGTGTGAAATTCCATGATGGTACGGATTTCACTGCCGATGACGTTGTCTTTAGTTTTGGTCCTGAACGCTTCTCCGGCGAAAAAGCTCCTGGTCGTCCAGCTGCATGGGAATTTTTGGGTGGCTTAAAAGAAGTTAAAAAGGTGGATAACTACACCGTGCGAGTCACGATGAAAGCTGCCGATCCCTTGATCGAACGTCGTTTCTCAGCCCGTATGTCTGAAATTATTTCCGAAGACGGTTACAAGAAAGCCGGCTCATGGGAAAACTGGGTGAAGCACCCGATCGGCACTGGTCCTTATCAGATCTCTTCTTTTAAGACAGGCAACCGTTTGGATTTAGTTCGTTTCGATGGCTACTGGAACAAAAAAGCTCCGGCTGCCAAATTAAGCTTTGTTGAAGTTCCGGAATTGTCCGCTCGTGTGGCTGGCTTACGCTCCGGCGAATTTGATCTCATCACAGAAGTTCCACCAGATCAAATCAAACCCCTTTCATCTGACGGTAAAGTCGATGTTGTCGGTGGTCCAATTGATAACATCTACGGCTTAGTCTTTGACAGTCGCTCTTCCAAGGTTATGCAAAGCAAAGAATTGCGCCAAGCTATTGTTCACGCAATTGACCGTGAACTTCTAGTCAACGCTTTGTTTGCCGGCAAGACCGTCGCTGCTGACAGTTTCCAATCAAAGACATTTGGTGATCTCTACATTCCTGAATTAAATAAAAAGCTTTACGACCCTGAAAAAGCTAAGGCTCTGATCAAGGCTTCCGGTTATAAGGGTGAGCCCATTGTCTGGAGAATTCAAGCCGGGTACTACACACTTGAAATGACGGTTTCCCAAGCCATCGCCTCTATGCTCAAAGCTGTGGGACTTAATATCGAAATCCAAGTTAAGGAAAACTGGACACAAGTTGAAGCCGCCGGTGCTGACCGCATGATCAACAATGCGAGCTTCTCTGCCTACTTCCCGGATCCTGCCTCTCAATTGTGGCGCCGCATGAAGCCGGGCACTTCCTGGGATACGATGGGTTACATCGATACGACGAGTACTCAATACAAAGTCTTTGCCGAAAACGGTAAGGTTTTGGAAACCTCTATTGATCCTGCTCAACGTAAAGCTGCCTGGATCAAGATGCTTGAAGCTTTTGCAAACGACCCGCAAGCCTGTCCGCTTTACGCTTTACCGATGATTTACGGTAAGCAAAAGAACCTTCAATGGACTCCTGGCACTGAGGGACGTTTGTACTTAAACGCCGATAACCTCTCGTTTAAGTAATCTTCGACTAACTCTCCCCGCTCCTTGTCGTTATCGACTTAGGAGCGGGTTTCACATTTCAAACTATCTCATGCAAAACGATCCTCTGATCAGTATCCGGGACCTGCACGTTTCATTCGGTTCTGTGGAAGTGCTCCACGGCATCAATCTTGATATCGAACAAGGAGTCATTCACGCCCTTATCGGTGAATCAGGTTCAGGTAAAAGTGTGCTTGCACGCTCTATTCTCGGCTTGGCTGGCAACAATTGCCGCATTAATGGAAGCATCCAGTTTCAAGGTCAAGAACTTTTGACTCTTTCTGCTGAGGAATATAGAAAGTTGCGCGGTGCGGAAATTGCTATGGTTGTACAAGATGCCATGAGCGCATTGAATCCCATGCGGACTATCGGCTACCAACTGATGGAAACCATTGCCTGCCGCCATCCTAACTATCGTGATCAAAACACAGCCAAAGTTCTCGCCGCTCACAAACATGACCTACACGATATCGCGCTCGAACTCTTAAAAACCGTCGGGATTACTGCTCCAGAAAAACGCATGATGTCCTATGCGCATCAACTCTCAGGTGGTATGCGCCAACGCATCATGATTGCCTTAGCCTTGGTAGGAGCACCTAAGCTGCTTTTGGCTGACGAACCGACGACTGCCCTAGATGTTGTCGTGCAAAGGGAACTTTTACAGGAGCTGCGTGAAACCATTCGCAAACTCAATATGTCTATGCTTTTGGTCACGCATGACTTGCATTTGGCGCACGACGTTGCAGACAAAGTCTCAGTTATGTATGCGGGTTACCTTCTCGAAGAGGGTCCTGTCTCTAAAGTTCTGCCTAATCCGGCACACCCCTACACCGAAGGACTTTTAGATGCTATGCCCGATATGACAAGCGTCAAGGGCACTTTAAAACCGATTCCAGGCGAAATTCCGCCACCTGACAAACTTGGAAACGGCTGCCCTTTTGCCAGCCGTTGCGCAAAAGTCTGTGACTCATGCAGACAAACACTCACCGATTTAGCTGACGTAGATAGTACTGTACATTGGCGCTCCCGCTGTACAAAAGCTCATGAAGCTTTTGAGCATGAACAAAAAGAAGGACTTAGTCAGGTCAGCGACATGATGAAGTCACTGGTCAACATGGAGCAAACAGACTTCCCGACCCTAGTTGACGCTCATATTCAAAAACACTGTTATTACACGCGTCAGGGCCTTTTAGGTCGTAAAAAGCCCTGGGACGTACTCCAAGATATTGAAATTCAGATTGAACACGGTGAAATCTTAGGCCTAGTCGGTGAATCAGGCTGCGGCAAATCGACTTTAGCTCGACTTTTGCTCGGTCACCAAAAGCCCACTCAAGGAGTTGTTCTCTTTAAAAACCAACCGATTCCTGAACCGAGAAGCAAAGCGTGGCGAGCTCAACGCGCTGCCATGCAAATGATCTATCAGGATCCTTACGGCTGCTTTGACTCTCGAATGTCAGTGATTGAACAAGTCGCTGAACCTTTAATGGTTCACAAGCATCTATCAAAAGCGGACGCCCTTCAAAGAGCTGCGGCCGTTTTAAAGGCTGTCGGCATGCCTGCTCACCACATGAACAAACTACCAGTGGTGATGTCCGGTGGTCAGCTACAGCGTGCTGCTATTGCGCGTGCAGTGGCGCTTGAGCCCGCACTTTTAGTCTGTGACGAACCGGTAGCATCTCTGGACGTATCCATTCAGGCTCAGGTTCTTGAGTTGCTTTACAACTTAAGAAACGCAAGCAAAATGTCAATGCTTTTTGTTTCACATAACCTCAATGTCGTCCGTTACATCTGCGATCGAGTGGTTGTCATGTACCTCGGCCGTATTGTGGAAGCTGGTGACGTGGATGAAATCTTCAAGCGTCCGAAGCACCCATACACCAAACTTTTAATGGCAAGCACCCCTGGGGCAGACGCCAGTGTAATTCACTTTTATCCAAAAGGCTCAATGCCCAGTCCCATTGACCGCCCCAAAGGCTGCGTATTTGCTAACCGCTGCCCGGTTGCTAGCTCCCGATGCCATCTTGAGGTACCAACTCTAACTAAACTTTCCGATAACCACGCCTGTGCCTGCTTTGAGCAAAAAGCCTTTGAAGCACTTCAGGCCTCCGAAGGAGAAGCGTGATGGTAGCGCTTGTTCTACGTATCGTTTTGCGTTCACTGGTGACGCTATTTTTACTCACGGCATGCGTCTTTTTTGCTTTGCACTTAACCGGCGATCCAGCTCGTATCATGCTGGGAGACGGTGCAGACGCGACTGCCTTGGCCGCGTTCCGTGCTCAATGGGGACTCGACAAACCACTTTGGGAACAGTTCCTGGTTTATCTCCAAAAATTCCTCACTCTTGACATGGGAAGAAGCTACCTCACGGGACTGCCGGTTAAAGAGGTCTTTTTGAATGCTTTTTGGCCGACCCTGGATCTGATGATCCCCACTGCCATTGTGACGCTTTTGTTTGGTATTCCTGCCGGCGTGATTGCAGCATTGCACCGCAATAGCAATCTGGATAAGACCATGATGTTTATTTCGGTTTTTGGTTACGCAGTGCCGAACTTCTTCATGGGTGTTTTACTTTTGTTGATTTTCTCCATCTGGCTTGGCTGGCTTCCTTCTTATGGCAATGCTACTGTCTGGCACTACATCATGCCGATCATCACCATGGCAACCTCCGAAGCGGCTATTTTCTCTCGTTATGCCCGTAGTGCCATGATTGATGCCATGAGACTGCCTTGCGTTAAAGCCGCCCGTATGAGAGGGCTACCTGAAAGGCGAGTCATTTGGCTTCACGCTTTGCCCAATGCCATGCTGTCCATTTTGACCATCATGGGCTTTTTCCTGGGGACACTAGTTGCTGGTGCCGTGATTACAGAAAATGTTTTCTCCTGGCCAGGTGTTGGCAAACTCCTTGTCCAGTCAGTTGCAAACCGTGATATTCCGGTGGTCCAACTGATTGTGTTAGCCACAGGTGCATCGCTGATTATCGCTAACCTTGCGATGGATTTACTGGCTCTGGTTGTCAATCCTCGGCTACGTAAGAGCAATAACTAACGGAGAAAGAGATAAATGGCTCAATTTATTAATGTACAAAAGAAAGGCTCTGACCTCCTTGTGTATTGCAGTGCGGGTCTACTTTTTATCTTTTTTGCGTTCGGTGTTTTAGCCCCCTGGGTCGCGCCCTACGATATTGAACAAATGGACTTATCCGCACGTCTGACAATGCCCTTTACAAGTTTTGCTCATATCCTAGGCACTGATGAGCTGGGGCGAGACGTTTTTTCGCGCTTGGTTTACTCCTTGCGCTTATCATTTCTACTGGCCATTGCTGGCACAATCCTAGGTGCCATTATCGGTACAACGCTGGGATTTCTGGCTGCACGCTTTGGCGGAATAGTTGATGACGTCTTAAATGCAGCAGTCGACTTCACAGCCTCACTGCCCTTCATTATTCTCGCTTTGACAATTCTTGCTTTCTTGGGCACGAATGTCACAGTGATTATTGTCATCATGGCCGTTTACGGTTGGGATCGCTATGCACGCCTAACAAGAAACCTAGCTCGCTCAGCCTACACAGAGGGCTACGCCAATGCTTTGGAAGGTTTAGGAATTCCGACCTGGCGCATCGCAATCAAACACATTTTGCCCAATATCGCCTCTGCTCTCGTAGTCAATATGACATTAAACTTCCCCGGCATGATCTTGCTGGAAACCTCTCTGTCATTTCTGGGTGTTGGCGTTCAACCTCCTATGAGTTCACTAGGAACCATGTTGGGCTTCGGACGTGATTATTTGACGACTGCCTGGTGGATTGCTGTTATTCCCGGTGTCGTAATTGTTTTATCAACGCTCTCGATGTCTATCTTGGGCGACTTCGTACAGCAAAAATTAGAACCGCAAGGCAGATAGTAATATGAATAACAATAAAACTCGTTTCGTTATCGTAGGATTTGACGGACTGCGTCCTGATTGTATTAAAGAAGACATGCCGACGCTGGCCGCCTTTATTGAAAAGTCTCACCATTGGACGCGTTACATGGCAACTTTCCCAACAGAAACCTATGTTAACCATCCGACAATTTTTTCTGGCTTCAGACCAAATCAGCACGGCATCATTGCCAATGCCTATTTTGACCGTTCTGCTCATTCTCGGGAGGCTATTTTCGTTGGTTCGAGTGTTCCGAGTGTAGAAGCTCATGATCTCAACGGGGGGTTAATTAACGTACCAACTCTCGGAGACCGCTTAGGCCAGGCAGGTAAAACCCTTCGTGTGATTTGTGCTAATTCTTCGGGCAGTACCCGCCTACAACATGTGCACGCTGATCGCTATGCCGGCCATCTGAATTGCTGCGTACATGACATGAGTCTTACACTTCCTCAATCCGAACGTGAAGCTCTTAAGGCTCGATGGGGTAACGGCGTTCAATTGCAGTTCCCAGACTTTGACGGCACACGACTGATATCGGAACTCTTTTTTGAGTATGAATTACCTAGAGGTTTAGGTGATGTCACGATTCTTTGGATTGGAGAACCTGATCACTCCAGCCACGAATTTGGCATTTTTGACCCTAAAACTCAACAAGCCAGAAAAGCCGCTGATGATGCTTTTAAACAGATTTTGGATTGGTGGGAAAAAGAGGGCAAGCAACAAGGCGTGCAACTTGCTGTTATTTCCGATCACGGACATGGAGAGGTCTGCGCTCACTTCGACTTGAAGGGTAAGCTGATTGAAAACGGTTGGAAAGTGTTTTCGGGCAAAGATCTCGCTGAAGGACACTCTGTTGATGAGTGCGACTTGGTAATGGTTGGCGACTACACATTGGGACTTTGGCTAACTCAACCCAATGAGGACAAACTCTTGCGTCTCAGAGATAAATTAATGGCTCTTGATGAAGTCGGGATGATTTTTTCTCAGCCTAAAGAGCATGCCTGCATTGAAGACATTGAAGGACGGATCCCGGGAACTTTTTCCGAAGCTCTGGTCTTTTCCGATCACCCAAGAGGTCCGGACATTCGCGTAACAATGAGGAATAATCCTCAAAATGGCAAACTGATCATGGGAGCATCTTTAGAAATTGGTGCAGGTAACCACGGCGGACTTTTGCCAGTTGAAATTCGAAGCCTTTTAGCTATTCAGGGAGACCGGTTCAATTCCTCTGAATTAACACATACTGAACCCGCGGGTCATGATGATTTTGCTCTCACGGTGATGAAACTCATGGACCTGACAGACCCTACCAATGCACTTTTACCGCTACCCGAAGCCCGTTTACTTACAGAAGCGATTGGCGGAAAAGAAAAATTAGACTGCGAAGAAGAGGTACTTACCATGCAGCAAGGGCATTTCATTCAGTATCTTCAGCGGATTCGTTTCGGCAAATACCTCTATATCTCTGAAGGGGCCCGTGCCGGCAACTGTAAAATCAAAGAACTCAATTAACGGAGAACTCATATGGATATCGTCATTGAAGGGATGGGAGCTGACGCTTTTGCCGAAAGCTTGGCTATCAAAAATATTTGGGTAAAACCCAACTCTGCAAGAATTAACGGTGCAGACGATGTGTTGAGTCAAGATTTACTTAAAAGAGGTACTGAATTAGGTTTTGATGTCAATTGTGTCCCCAATGGTTTGAGCATCAAAAACTTCGGGCTTCTTGCCTTAGACATGGACAGCACGCTTATTGAGTTGGAATGTATTGATGATATTGCCTGGCAATGCGGCGTCGGTGAAGAAGTGGCCCGTATGACTGAAATCGCCATGCAAGGCCATATGCCTTTTGCAGAGTATCTTAGGGAGCGTGTCAAACTCTTCAAAGGCGCTCCGGCACACTGCATGGATGTGACAGCCTCTCACGCAAAACTGATGCCCGGTGCTGTTGAATTGATTAACTTTGCAAAGGCTCATGGCCTTAAGAGTTATATTCTCTCTGGAGGTTTTGACGCTATAGCTAAAGTTGTCTGTGAAAAATTAGGTATGAACGGTTACCTGTGCAATCACTTGATCATCAAAGACGGCTACTTTACAGGCGAAACAACCGGCCCCGCAGGCGGAGAGATTTTAGATGCTGCCGGCAAGCGACGCGCACTTGATATGCTTTGCATGCTACACGGACTGCACCATAGTCAGGCCATTGCAGGTGGTGACGGTGCTAACGACTTGGAAATGATTAAAACAGCCGGTTTGGGCTTTGCGTTCCACGGCAAACCCATAGTTGCTCAAAGTGCACCCTACCGAATCAATCACGGTAATTTAGACGGCATTATCCCGTTTTTTGTTGAATACTGGGAAGATGCTAAAAAAGAATAATTTTGGCTGAATAATTAAATGCAGAGGCTTTTTTCGTTCCCGTAAAAAGCCTCTTTTTTGCTAAATTATTTACTATTCAATGCAACCAAACGACTTTGTGCAATGAGCACCATCAGAGTTGATCCGTAAACAATCGCTTCGTCATTAAAATCAAATTCACACTCATGAAGATTGGACAAATGTCGATCGTCCCTGACCCCTAAACGAAAGAGACATCCCGGGCGCACCTGAGTCATAAATGCAAAGTCTTCGGCTGTCATTTGCTGAGGCGCGGGCATTAACCCCGTTTCACCCAGCCAATTTTGCACAATCTCCTTGACCGCTTGCGCCTGCTCCTTGTGGTTTAAAAGAGCAGGATACAAACGCTGGTAATGGCATTGTGCCTGTGCACCATAAGTCGCTGCTACGCCTTGAGCAACTTCGCATAAACGCTCTTGAACCCGATCCTGTACTTCAGGCTCAAAACTTCTACAGGTTCCAACAAGTTTTGCTGTTTGAGGCAATACACTCGAGCCATTGGTATCGCCTGCCAAAATTGCCCCGAAACTAACTACAGCAGCCTGAAGAGGATTAACATTGCGACTCACAATAGACTGGGCATTGACAACAATTTGTGAGGCAACCAAAACACTGTCAACCGCACTTTGGGGTCTTGCTCCGTGTCCACCTCGCCCAGTTACATCTATTGAAAAGACATCCGCTGCAGCCATAATGTAGCCAGGATCTATACCGATTTGCCCAACTTGCAAGGTGGGTTCACAATGCGTTGCATACACCTCGGCAATAGGAAACTTTTCAAATAAGCCATTTTCTACCATAAGTCGAGCGCCGGCATAGCCCTCTTCTCCTGGCTGAAAAATGACAGCAACCGTGCCTTCAAAATCCCTATGTGAAGCCAAAAAACGACACGCCCCCAGAGCCACAGTCATATGCCCGTCATGCCCGCAAGAGTGAGCTCTGTTTTCATTTACTGATGCATACTCCAGGTGACTTTCTTCAGTCAAGGGCAGTGCATCCATATCTGCCCGCAAACCAATCCAGCAAGGAGCGGCTTTTTTGCCGTGAATAACAGCAACAATAGCTGAAGAACCGAATCCTTTATGGATTTCATCAACGCCGTACGAGATCAATTCCTTTTCAATAAAGGCTGCGGTTTGCGGCAGTTGCAGACCCACCTCGGGGTGGCGGTGTAGATGATGTCTACAAGCTTTTAATGTTTCTGAACAATCAGATAGATAAGCATAAATTTCTTGATCTGTATACATTTAATTTCTCCAATATTTCATTGTTCCATGTTAAACCTAAGAAGGTTCACCCCTGACTAAATAGTTATAGACCTCTAAGCATTTATGCTTATCAAAATAAAAAAAGGAAGTACTCAGAAAATCTATTGACTAAGACTTCCCAGTACTTCCTAATTACCGAAAGAATTTATAGGTTTTCTTTGAAAAAACTTTCAATCTTGTCAAACGGAATCAAATCCATTCTGTCGTACAAATCAACATGGTTAGCCCTTGGCACAACTAACAGTTCCTTTGGTTCTGCTGCCCATTTATAAGCATCCCGACTGAACTCTATTGAATGAGCCTGTTCTCCGGTAATAAATAACATGGCCCTCGGAGAAATTGTCTCTATGTCATTGAAAGGATAAAAGTTCATAAACTTCACATTACTGCTCAGAGTCGGATGAGTTGTAGTCATTGGATCAACTCCTTCTGGCGTATACTCCCCACGCTTTGTTCGATAGAAACTGTAAAACTCTTTTTCAATAGCATTAGATTTTTCATTAATTTCGTGAGGTGTACCGCTAGTGTATTTGACTGCAGCACCATGGTATTCTGCCTGTCTTTGCTGCGCAGCTTCTGCAATAATGGCCTTTCGCTGTTCAACACTTTGAGAATGATTTAAACCATTTCGGTTAGCGGCCCCCATGTTATACATACTGACTGTCACAATTGCTTTTAATCTAGGATCAATTTTGGCAGCGCTAATCAGAAAACTTCCGCTGCCACAAACACCAATCCCCCCAATTTTTGTAGTATCAATTCCTTTGACTGTACTCAAATAATCAACCGCAGCACTAAAATCGTCAGAATAAATATCTGGAGATACAGCATTTCTTGGTTGACCTTCACTTTCTCCCCAGAAAGAAAGATCAATCGACAGAGCAGCAAAACCCCTTTCAGCCATTACTTTGGCGTATAGATCCGCACTTTGCTCCTTCACCGCTCCCATGGGATGGCCCACGATAACAGCTGGTAAAGTTTTTTTCATATCTGCATTTTTTGGTAAATAAAGATGCCCGGCAACTTTCATCTTGTAGAGATTTTCAAAACTCACATTCTTAACAGTTACCTTATCGCTTTTATAAAAATTGCTTGCTCCCTGAGGAATTTCAGGAATATCGGAGGTTGATGCCGCGAAAGTTGCTAGTGAAAAGCTTAAAAATAATGCGCAGCTGGTAGCTAAAGCAATATTCTTCATTTTTTCCTCACATAACGTAACAGCCGTGTTCTTAGGCTCAAAATTAAAAATCATGAAAAGGCGCCTTTGCGAAAAAGTATAAAATCGCTAGAATTCCCATGTCAAATACTTATTTTTAATGTGTATTTATGCTTTAAAGGTATAAATCTATGAATATCAGAGTAATCCGTTATTTCATCGCAACAGTCAAAGCGCAAAGCATTTCTGCTGCCGCTCAACAGTTATACGTCACACAGCCAACACTATCCCGCCAGTTCATGGAACTTGAGCAAGAACTTGGGCACAAACTTTTTGAGCGCAGTAATCGAAAAATTAAGCTTACGCCTAAAGGGGAACTTTTCTATGTCCGCGCCTTGGAAATTGTGGATCTATTTGACCGAACAAAGGCTGAAGTCAGCGCTGAAGACGAAGTTCTCGGCTCCATTAATATCGCTGCAGGAGAGACACCCGTTATACGTTTTTTAGCACGCGCTATCCGCCGTTTCCACGATCTGGCTCCTAAAGTTCAGTGTAATGTCATCAGCGGCAGCGAGCTAGAGATTACTTCTGGATTGCGCAACGGAACTACTGATATAGGTATTTTTATTGGAACGGTCGACTTGTCTGACTATGACTATATTAAATTACCCCAAAAAGATATTTGGGGACTGTTGACTCCAGTAGATAGCCCTTTGGCCAATAGAGAATTTATTACCGTTCAAGACATAGTCAAAGTGCCTTTACTGTGTTCCAGACAAGCGATAAACAACAACGAGTTTAACGGTTGGTTGGGGCAGTCTGCCGGAGAACTTAATATCGTAGGTACATTTAATTTGATCTATAACGCAGCACTTTTAGCTGAGGAAGGGTTCGGGCACGTATTAGCGTTAAAAGATATTTATACACCGCCCGCCGGTTCTAATCTGCGTCACATTCCGCTAAATCCCAAACTTGAAGCTGATGTGATCGTCGCCTGGCCCAAAAATCGCCGCATAAGCAAAGCAACCGAAATGTTGCTTGATATTCTTAGAGATGAGATGAAAAAGAATCATTAAAAAGAAAAATTTCTCTAAACTAGTTCATTGGACAAATTAACGGGAGAAAAAAATGAAATTAGTATGCCCTCCGTTTAAAGGTGAAAATAAAGGTCACTACAGTGCGGGCGTAATCTCAAAAGGTATGCTCTACGTTTCGGGGCAATTATCCATTGATCCTGATACCCGTGAAGTTTGTAAGGGTGATATTAAAGATCACACTCGCCTAGCTCTCAATAATGTCGATCGAGTGTTAAAGGAAGCTGGTGTTAGACGTGATCAGGTGGTCTTTTGTCGGGTTTACACGCCAAGCGTTCAGTACTGGGGACCAATTAATGAAGTCTATGCTGAATTTTTTGGCAGTCACAAACCTGGTCGAGTCGTCGTTTCCACTACAGATTTACACTTTGGTTGTTTAGTAGAAATCGAAGCCATCGCCGAAATTGATGAAAAATAACGTCTGAAATCCAATCTCTGGGCCGGTTTAAATGCCGGCCTTTTTTGTAAGTTTTTCCAATAGCTGTTTTTCTGAGTACTTACATTTGTTAGAAAATGACGATTTTATGACAAGACTAATTCCTTAAACCATCTCTATTTCATTGTTTTTATTAGATTTTAATTTTTCTCTTTTGCGGATCTACTATTTTTTGTCACGCAATCTTCACCGAACTGCCTAAATCCCTTCACAAGTCCTATCAATAATTTCACCCATTACCGATAGGAGTCCAGTTTTCATGCTTGAATTGCGCCATATTTCAAAGCGCTTCGGAGATCGTCAAATTCTCTCCGATATTTCTTTGAACATTAATAAAGGAGAAATTGTCTCCATCTTGGGACCGTCTGGTTGCGGCAAAACGACTTTATTAAATCTGATCTTAGGTCTGACTGATTTAACCGAAGGTCAATTGGTTTTGGACGGGGAAGATTTAAGCCACGTGTCTATGAAAGATCGCGGATTTAATATTGTGTTCCAAGACTTTGCTCTTTTCCCAAATCTAAATGCCCGAGAAAATATTCTCTATGGTTTAAGAAACAATCCCAATGCCTCAACGCCAAAAGAGGTCGAAGAGCTCATTGATCTGCTTGGATTGAGAAAGCACCTTGAACAGCGAATTGATGAACTCTCAGGTGGTCAAAAGCAGCGCGTAGCGATTGCCCGTACTTTGGTGCTTAAACCCCGTCTCTTACTTTTGGACGAACCGCTTTCCGCCCTAGACGGCATCATCAAGGAGTCAATTAAAGAGCGTATTCGCACAGTTGCCCGTCAATATAAGTTGACGACACTCATCGTTACGCATGATCCAGAAGAAGCGCTGACGCTTTCTGACCGCGTTCTCATTATCAATGAAGGAAAAATTGCTCAATTTGCAGATCCTCAAACAATTATCAGCAATCCAGCAAACGATTTCATCCGTCAGTTCATTTTGTCGCAGCTCAACATTAAACGCACCAATATTCTGAAACTTTTCAGTGAAAGCCTGCCCCAGACAACCCCAGCATCATCTCGCATTGCTAAGCCACAACCCTTTCAAGAGTTCGGCCAGGCCGTAGCCTAAAGAGGAGTTCCTAAATGTTGAGCGCTCTGTTCGGTAAAGGACAAAAGGAACTTAAAGTTCTTTATATCCTCATTACTTTGACACTGGCAGCTATTTTGTTATATCCGCTAGGCTGTGTTCTCTTTCAATCTGTTCTGACCAAGGACGGAGGACTGGGACTGAGTAACTACGCATCGCTACTGAGTCAAAAAAACTTTTGGACTGCACTAGGCAATAGCTTCACCGTTTCCGGCATTTCTGCTGCAATTGCCACAATTATGGCCTTTTTCTGTGCCTACGGGCTTCACTTCTCCCGTATTCGCCCAAGCGTAAAAAAAGTTATTCAAATTATTGTATTGTTGCCGCTTTTTTTACCCTCCATTACGTATGGTTTTGCGGTTATCTACTCTTTTGGCCGCTTGGGTTTGGTAAGCCAGCTTCTCGCTCCGCCGCCTTTTTCCATTTATGGTTTCTGGGGATTATTAATTGCAGACGTAATTTACACATTACCTCCTGCTTTCTTGATCCTTTATAACGCTTTTTTCTACGTCGACCGCAACTTCATCACGGTCTCCAAACTTATGGGAGATAGTCCCACTCAGACTTTCTACATGACTGCGGTGCGTCCTGTCGTAGGATCTTTGTTGTCGGCCTTCATTTTAAGTTTTTTCCTGTCATTCACCGACTTCGGTATTCCTGTTTCCATTGCCGGTGAATATGAAGTGATTGCCACACAGCTCTACACCACAATGATGGGAGCCATTCCCAATTTTGGTGAAGGCGCTGTGATTGCAATGGCAATGCTCGTTCCTTCCGTAGCCTCTGTTGTTATGCTGCGCTGGGTTGATCGGTTCAACTTCCGTTACAACAAGATTTCAAAGGCAGAAGTCTCTGTCAATCCTCTCAGAGATGCTCTCTACCTTGTGTATTACGGTCTGATCTCTCTTGCCTTACTCTCGGTCTTTGTCGTGATGTTTGTCGTACCCTTTGTCAAACAATGGCCCTATCAGCCGTACTTCACGTTGGACGTAATCACCCGCATTATCGCTGACAGTTCTATCTGGCAAGTTTACGAACATTCTATCGGTGTGGCACTTGTTTCTGCTGCTGTCGGTACGATCTTCTGCTACGCCGCAGCGCTTGTGAAAGCCCGCTCACAATTGCCTGCCTGGTGCCAAACAACGATGGATTCCTTTGCAATGATCACCAATACTGTTCCCGGTATGGTACTTGGTATCGGTTTTCTCTTTGCAATGAGCGGTACACCTTTAGCAAATACATTCACAATTTTGGTTCTAGCTAACCTCGTGCACTTCTTTACCACACCTTACATGATGGCCACATCTGCACTTTCGAAGATGAATGCGGGTTGGGAAACGACCGGTGCTCTCATGGGTGACACTTGGATCAAAACTGTATCTCGCGTGATCGTACCAAATTCTCTGCCGACACTTTTGCAAATGTTCCAATACTTCTTCGTGAGCGCCATGGTTACGATCAGCGCAGTGGTATTCCTCACGGGTGCCAGAACGATGCTTTTAACTACCAAGATTAAAGAACTTCAATACTTTGAAAAATTTGAAGAGATCTTTGTCCTGTCACTACTCGTATTTCTAACAAACGTAGCGGCCAAGCTCATTTTTGATGGGCTTAGCCACTACGCTCAGAACAATAACGGCCAAGGTTTATTGGCCAAGTTAAATCACTTTTTTCAATATTTAACGGCTCGGAAAGCGGGCCAATCGATCTAGTATCAAGGAGTTAACTGTATGAAACGCATCTCTGCTCTTTCCCTCTCGGTTTTAACTGCTGCCGTCTTGGGCTTAACGGCCTGTAGCGATAACGGTTCGACGGAAACCGAGAAGACGGCTACCGCTTCCGAGCCGGCTAAACAAGTGGTGATCTATACCAACGCTGACGAAGAAGCACAACAAGCAATGAAAAATGCTCTAGATAACAATGGCTTTAAGGGCGCTTACCTGATGCAATCGTTCGGTACATCCGAATTGGGCGGCAAGATTGCTGCCGAAGGTAAAAATATCGAAGCTGACTTAGTTACCATCAGCACCTACTATCTGGACAGCTTCCAGGCTAAAAATAAGATGTTCCAAGACTTGCAGTTTAAGGTTGACACGATTAACCCAACTCCGTCCTACTACGCCCCGATTTTAGGTAACACGGGCGCATTGTTTGTGAACACAGAAGTTTTGAAATCATCCGGTCTACCTGCCCCGAAAGCCATTGCCGATTTAGCCAAGCCTGAATATGCTGGTCACATTTCTGTCCCTGACATCATGGGTTCTTCTACTTCTTGGTTAATGACTCAAGCTGTGTTTTCTGCAGAAGGCGAAGAGCAAGGTGCTAAAACCATTGCCGCTATTGAAAAGAACGCAGGTGCTCATTTGGAAAAATCTGGCTCAGCTCCTTTGAAGAAGTTGCGTGCCGGTGAAGTAGCTGTCGGTTTCGGTCTTCGTCATCAAGCTGTGGCTGATAAAGCCAAGGGCTTACCCATTGATTACATTGATCCCACCGAAGGCAATTTCCAACTTCAGGAAGCTGTCGCAGTAGTTGACAAGGGCGATAAGACTAATCCCAACGCTCAAAAAATGGCCGAAACAATCATCATGCACGGCCGTGCTGAATTGTTGAAGTACTACCCTGTCGCTTTGTACAAGGCTGAAACGGTTTCAGCAGAAAACAAACCCGCCAATCCGCGGATTTACAAAGAACCTTTGACAGTTGAATTGTTAGCCACCCACCAAAAATTGGTTAAGGGTCAAAACAAGTAATTTCTCCTTAATTAGATAAACCGCGGGACGAATGACGGTCGTCCCGCAATACTTTTTTTAAACTCAAAATGACTATGCAAGACCCTAATACTTACAAATTGCTGACTCCCGGTCCTTTGACTACTTCTTTGTCGGTTCGAACCGAAATGCTTGTTGACCGTTGCACTTGGGATAAAGACTATAAAGACATGACGCAGGAAGTTCGTTCTTCTTTGCTGGAACTGGCTCACGCTGATCCTAAGGATTACACCACTGTGTTGATGCAGGGTAGCGGTACTTTCGGTGTGGAATCTGTTTTGTCTTCCATTCCAGGGGAAAACGATTGTGTACTGGTTCTTGTAAACGGTGCATACACCGAACGTATGTGCCAAATTCTGACTTACCACCGTATTCATTTCAAACGTCTAGACTTTGCCTGGGATAGCATCCCTGATGCCAAAGAAGTTGAAGAATTTCTCAACGTCAATCCCGACGTCACAATGGTCGCCATGGTTCACAGCGAAACCACTACAGGTATTTTGAATGACATTGCTGCCATTGGTAGCGTAGTAAAAGCTGCAGGCAAAACCTTTATTGTTGATGCCATGAGCTCTTTTGGCGGTGTTGATATCAATGTTTCGAAAATCGGTATTGACTTTCTTGTTTCCTCTGCCAATAAATGTATTCAAGGCGTTCCTGGTTTCTCCTTCATAATTGCCGACATCGAAAAACTTCAAGCTAGTAAAGGCAATGCTCGTTCTTTGTCGCTCGATCTTTATGATCAATGGCGAGTCATGGAAAAGGACGGCGGTAAGTGGCGATTCACTTCTCCAACACACGTTGTCGCAGCATTTCATCGAGCCATCTCAGAATTAAAAGAAGAAGGCGGAATTGCTGTGCGTAATGCCCGTTACGCCAAGTGCAACCAAATGCTCAGAGATGGTATGAAAGAACTCGGCTTTGAAGCCTATATCGATGCATCTCATCAAGGTCCTATCATCACAACGTTCTTTTATCCGCAAAATGCCAACTTCACTTTTGCCGGTATGTACGACTATTTAAAGACTCACGGCTATGTCATTTATCCGGGCAAACTCACCGAACGAGATACGTTCCGCTTGGGTAACATCGGTGAAATTTATGAAGAAGACGTCGAACGTGTGCTCGCCACTTTTAAAGACTATTTAAACGAGGTAAATCATGCCTAAGATTGAAGCCGTTATTTTTGACTGGGCTGGTACAACAGTGGATTTCGGCTCTACGAGCCCAGTAAGCGCCTTTATGGAGGCTTTTCGCCGCGCCGGTGTAGAAGTTACAGACGAAGAAACGCGTGCTCCGATGGGCTTGCTCAAACGCGATCACATCCGAACAATGCTTCGCATGCCCCGAATTGAAAAGGCTTGGCGAGAACACTACAACCGTGCTCCTAATGCTGACGACGTAGAAGCTCTTTACGCAGATTTTGAACCGGCTTTAATGGCTGTGTTGCCTCAGCACTGCGATCTTAAGCCTCAAGTTCTTGAAACCGTAGCCTCTTTGCGCGAAAAAGGTATAAAAATCGGTTCCACCACCGGATTTACTGCCTCAATGATGGAAGTTGTTACTCAAGAGGCTAACAAATCTGGTTATCGGCCCGACATGGTTGTCACTGCTGACGATACAAACGGTTTCGGTCGTCCATGGCCTTATATGGTGTTTGAAAATATGCGACGTCTCGGTTTGCAGGATGTCCGTCGTATTGTCAAAGTGGGAGATACTGTTTCAGACATGCGAGAAGGTAAAAACGCTGGTTTGATCGCTGTTGGTGTTGTTGAAGGCAGTTCGATTATCGGCTTGGATAAAGCCTCTTGGGATAAGCTTTCCGACATGGATCGCTTCGCCCTTCGCAAGAAAGCTCGTGAAACATTCTTTGCCAATGGTGCCGATTTTGTGATTGACACCATGGGCGAACTACCTGGCTTAATCGAAGCAATCGAAAAGGGAGAAAGAGCCTAGATTTCAGATTGTTTTAAAAGAAAAACTCGTTTTCGCGGACTAATTTAGACACAGGAGCGAGTTTTTTCTCTATAGCTTCCTGAGCCTGAACCGGTAAACTCCTTGCCCCTTGCGGACATAGGGACACACAACGCATACACAAAATACATTTGGAAGGATCTGTTTTCTTGGGATCGGTAATCCAAATGGCTAAGGTCGGGCAACGTTGAATACACAGTCCACATTTGACGCATTGATTGCTTACGATCGGCGTCACAGGCATTTTGTTCCAATCCCTGTAGGGGCGATTGCCTGGCACTTGAACCGGTACGGGGTGCACATCTTCAAATTTTTGCAAAGCAAAACGAGCAAAAACCGACAAATTTTGATAATCCACCTCAGTCGGACGATTTGCTGCCACAGAAGGAACCATAGAATGCTGAGTTACAACAGCTGCGCTTGCAACAGGGATGGCGCCTCTGTCTAAGACCACATCATTGAGCTCTAAAAGTGCATCTTCATACGCTCTATTGCCGTAAGTCACAATCGTGATAGCAAGCGTAGAGTCAAAACTTACTTTTTGCATGCGTTCAAAAACAAGACCCGGAATGCGGCCTCCATATACGGGACAAGCTACAATAACCCGCTCATTTTTACGGAAAGTAATTTCTTTAAGAAAGGGATCGGATAAGTCGACTAAGCGATCAACTCCACCCATTTGATTAGCAATGTGTCGGATAACCTTTAAAGTGTGACCCGCTGCACTAAAATAGATCATTGAAATTTTCATGGGGCACCTCTTTTTTAATCTTAATCTCAAAAAACGCTCTTCTTATTTATCAGAAATCAATCATTTCGTTAGAGCGTTTACTAAACCAAAGAAACATAAGACCACATGAAGACCAAAATAATTTGTCCGGTGACTACACGCAAGAACATCGCCAGCGGATAGACTGTGGAATAAGCAACTGCCGTTGCGCTTTTTTCAGACAATGATGCTGCGTATGCCAAAATCGGCGAATTGGTACACGCTCCAATCAATAAACCAAGAATGGAGTGGTAATTCAATTTAAAGAACACCCGGGAGACGATACCGGTGAGAATCTGAGGAATAAATGTAATGGCAAAGCCAATGCCAGCATAAAGCAAGCCATTTCCGGCCACGAGGCTTTCCACAAAAGTTCCCCCTGCGGTGAGGCCAACACTGGCCAAAAAAAGTGAAATTCCAATCTCGCGGACAGCTAAATTAGCTGCATTACTCGTATAGGTTGCTAGATGCAACGAAGCTCCAAAGCGCCCCAATAAAATTGAGATAACCAAGGGACCGCCTGCCAAACCTAATTTAATCGGCGTCGGCATACCCGGAATCAGCAAAGGAATAGAACCCACGAGCACGCCACAGGTAATCCCCAAGAAAATAGCTGCCAAATTTGGCTGCTCAAGCACTTTAGGATGATTGCCGACGATGCCCGCTAAACGTTTGATGCCGTCAATCGGTCCTACGCACTGTAAGATATCCCCCACCTGTAAGTGCATTTTTGCATATGGAAAAAGCTCCATACCAGCTCGCCAAATACGCGTAATGTGTACCCCATCCTTATCGGCAAATTCAAGATCTGCCACCGTGCGTCCGTTCATTGAATCACGTGTTATGATCACACGCTGCCGATCAACTGGAGAGTGTTGAGTAGCAAGATCAATACGCTCATCTTCTTTACCAAAGGCCGCAACAATATCCATCTTTTGATCAGGAGTAGCCACAATACGGATGGTATCCCCATAGTGCAAAACAGTATCGGCAAAAGGACTAGAAATTTCCCCTCTATGCAAAAGGCGAGAACAAACAAACGGTCGAGGAATCCGACGGCGGCACTCACGAATTGTCAAGCCGTCAAGCGTATGGTTCGTAATATAGACGTGAAAAACCACCGGAGCCTGGTTGATTTCTTTTTCTTCATCTTCCCAATGTTTGTCTTCTTCAGCCAAATCCACGTGAAAGAGCACTCTTAAGAGAATAGCAACCCCAATAATAGTCACTAAACCTAAAGGATAGGCACACGCATACCCAATGGCGATATCTTCTCCGTGGTAACCCATTTCCGCAAGAGCTTCTTTTGTTGCTCCTAAGCCCGGCGTACAGGTAATAGAACCATAGTGAACACCGAGGATTTGGGCTAAGGAAATTTGATCCTGAAAAACAAAAAATAAAATAATCGTTATAGCAATGCCAGTAAAAACAGTCAGTAGCATCAAACCATTGAGAACCAAACCGACACTTTTAAACGATGAGAAAAACGACGGTCCGACCTGAAGGCCTACAAAGAAAATAAAAATAATAAGCCCGAAATCGCGAGTAAAACCCAAAACTTCCGGATCGACTTTCGCCCCAAAGTGTGCAAAAAAGAGCCCAACAAACAAAACTCCAATCACACCCAAAGAAATTCCTTTGACCTTAATGCGCCCAAGCGCTAAACCTAATGTAATAATGGCCGTATAAATCAGAGCAGTATGAGCAATCGAACTTGTATCGGTCAAAAGCGAATAAAACCAATCCATGGCACCCGCTTCCTTGTTAAAAAAGAGTGTTTAATAAAAATAGGTAAAACAACTTACAGGCGTAAGTGTATGCGTTGAATTGAAAAATCTCGATTCATGAATTCCCTGATAGTGTCCTACCTCAGGGAGGCTAAACAGAAAAGCTTTTTAATAAATAAGTAATCGCTTTTTTATGATTAGGCCCGGTGTTTTTCAAAAAAATTTAATGCCCTATCCTGTTCTTTATTACGATCTCCTGTAAAAACAGCCAGATAATCTTTTTTAGGGACAGTAATTGCCGTGGCAGGATTATTCAAAAGTTCCGTGAAGGCCTTTTTTTGTTTCTCAGGTAAATATGAATTTCTCTCAGGGAAAAACACAAGGCTTGGCACAGAGAGCTCGGGGACAATATCTTTGGGTTCAAGTGTATTGGTCTTTAACGCCCATGAGGCCAAATCTCCTACAATCGGTCCCCAGTGATCCAATAACCAGCCTTTTCTCGAGTGGTAAGGAGCTTCCATCACTATGGCTGCTACATCACTTGCATTAGCATGACAAAGCCTCAGAGCTGCATCACAACCGACACCCTGGGCGAAAATGAGAATTTTCCCTTGGTATTTCTGATGAGTTTTCAAATAATCCAAAACAATTTGAGCATCTTCTCCTATACCGTCAAGCTTAAGCGCTCCTTCACTTGCACCCGCTCCGGCATAGTCAAACACTGCCACTTGATAGCCGCTCAGTAATAAATAAAGTATTTGAGGTAGATTGAACTGCCAATTTCTCAGTCCGGCGTAAAAGTAAAGTACCGTTGCTATGGGCTCAACATCAGGATGACAGATCAAACCCGCAGAAATACGCTTCTTATTTTCGGGACTTTCAGCAAAAAAGTACTCCCCTTTTAAACCAAAATGCTGAGGTATCCAATAGGAACGGTTATCACATTGGAAAAAGAAAGACTCGACAAAAGAAGAGAGTAAATTCATAACAACTCACGGGCAAAAGTGACAGAACTATGAAATTTTAAATGAAAGACCACATGGGGCAGTCCAAAGAGCTGCCCCTTTTTAGCATTTCAAATGCTACACCTTGCGGTAAGAGGCGTATTTGTGAAAAAGTGCCTCCATTCTGTCAGCTTCAACCAAATTATGAATATCAAATAGATCCTCAATTACCTCTTCGGGCAATACCTTCAGATCCAAAGCCGCCTGTTTGCAAGACACATCATGATCAATGGCATAGTGCGCAACCTTTGTACCGATTTCGTAACCGAAAATCGCAGAAATCATGGTTGATAATGAAGCGGACTTCTCAGCCAACTCTGCACAGTGGGCTGCATTAGCCTTAATCTGCACCAAGACCTTCTCAACAAAGAGATTCATTGCATTGGAGAGCATTTCACAGCTTGAAATGATGCAACGCAGCGGAATTCCAGAGGCACTGCCCAAATTAAGCCAACCAGACTGAACCCCTAAAACGACACCAGAGTTATTCGCGCTGACACGATTGGTTGTCGTAATCAGCAATTCAGCATAATCAGGCTCTTCTTCGGCACGCACCGGAAAGACGATTTCTCTTAACCCTGTTCTCTCACCGCTGGACATAATGCGGAGATCTCTAGTGACTTTCCAAATTTGAGTGGACAATGCCAGAATATGTGCGTGGGCAACAATTAAACCGTCCAAAGACATCATGCCGTCGACCAAGTTTTCTTCTGCTTTCATCTCACGGCCCAAAACGTCAGAAAGATGTTTATGGATCACCGCACGAAAACCTGGCATACAGCCCATTCCAGTGCCTACGGCTGTGCCGCCTAAACATGAGTGATTCCAGCGAGCCTGTTCGGTCACCAGTCTGTTATGCATACGAGCAATGCCATGGGAATAGCCTTCGAGCTCCTGCCCCATAGTAATGGGGACGGCATCCTGAAGACCGGTTCGACCCAATTTCAAAACATCTTTGAATTCAACCGCCTTATCATGCAAGGCCTGAGCAAAACGCTCAGAGGCCTCAATCACTTTAGTTAATTCCCAATAAATTACCAAATCTTTTGCCGACGGGATGACGTCGTTACTTGACTGTCCCATGTTCACGTGAGTATTTGGGTGAATTCCACCTTTGGTCTTATCACCCGTCAACATCTCATTGGCCCTATGAGCAATCACTTCATTTACTGCAGCATTAAGAGGTGTGCCCGAACCGCGGAAAATATTGACATTAAAATTACCTGCAAATTTCCCTTCAGCAACCTCCCAAGCTGCCTTTTCAATGACTTTTGCTTTTTCAGCATCCAACGCTCCGATTTCGGCATTAGCTCGTGCGCAGGCAATCTTAATTAAAGCAACAGCTTTAATATAAGGCGCATAGTCATCAAGTGTAAAAGGGCCAACATCAAAGGCTACACGATGGCGCTCTGCCACACTACCGTAATACGCTTCATCGGGAAGCATCAATTCGCCTAAACCGTCATGTTCAATACGCATCATTGTGCTCCTTTACTCTTTAAGACCCATGAAGTAAGACAACTTCTGTGGATTAATGCCTTCTTGAGCCATTGTCTTGAGATCAAATAGACAAGCGACTTCTTTTTCACTAAAAACGCCTTCTTTGATACAGGCTTCCTTACATGAAAGCCCATCTGAGAGCATTCTTGCTTTTACCTTATCGGCTGCACTCTGTCCCTTGAAAGCACAAACAAGATTTACCAAAGAGGGAGAATTGATAACATGATCGGCATTATTTTCTGATTTAACACCAAAGCCCTTCAGACATTTATCAGTAAAGAGCCTGCAGCCTTTCCCTAGTGTCTCAAGCATTTCGATCATAGTGATAAATGCTCCGCCCATTTGATGGGTGAGATCAAAATCCAGTTCGTTGACTGCATAGGTTGACATCTGATCGTTTACCGAAACAAACTCAGCAATCTGAAACATCAGGTGGGCCATACTTGGATTAATTTTGCCGGGCATAATAGTTGAGCCCGGAGCAATAGCCGGTAGTGTCACCTCTGTGATGCCTGCCCGAGGGCCTGAACCATAAATGAAAAAGCCATGTCCAATTCGGGCATTGATCATTGCCAAGGCCTTTAAGTCACTTGCAAGATAAATGAATTTCTCATTACCCATTAACTCATCCATGAGAGCGCTTTTTGGTACGACTTCATGAACGCTAGCGGGTTCTTGCAGATCAATCCCGACTTCTTTTGATAATGTCTTCAAAAGTTCTCTGGTGTAGTCATTTGATGAAGCAATACTGACGCCGAAAAGAGAGTGGCCTAAAAGAACTTCACGATATAGCGATCGATGCGTACTTAAACGTTCTCGTGCCCGATTGACAGATAAAGCTAATGCACCGAAAGTCTGTCCCCAAGTGCCTACTGCGCTTTCCATCAAATGAGTCCGCATCAGGCGAATTTCATCTTTGAACTCATACGCTTTTGCCGTAAGCTCTTTTTGCATGTAAGTGACATCGTCAATTAATTGGTTCAACCTGCGGTATATGACAATGCTTTCCACAGTCTGACTGATGTCTTGAATAGATTGCAATAAATTGATTTTCTTCACATCAACAGCGATTTTTTCTGACACCATGCGAGAAAATCGTGTATTTAAGAGCGTTAAATCGCTTTGCCACAATTCAACTTTAAGACTCTCTGGATTCTGAGCCAAGCTATCACACTCTGCCGCAATAGCATGGGCTTGCTGTTCAGACAAAAAGCCGAACTTTGCATTGGTTAAGGCATACGCTTTCTTTACCAATGCGAATACTTCAATCACATCCGGAAACTTATCGAGCGTTTTACCGGTGATTTTGATTGCTTCCGATATTGACATTCCGAGTCCCTATTTCGTTTAAATAAATTAAACGGGACCGAAGTCTACGACACCCACGGTCCCGTCATTGATATCCAAAAATGAGGATTAAGCCGCGATCATGGCATCGGTCAAAGCATCCAATTCAGCCTTGGCTTTTGCAAGATGTTCGTAGCGTTGAGCGCAAACTGCCTTATCCTTCATCAGTTGTTCCTCGATCATATCGAGTTGATGAGCCACTTCTTCCTTAGCCGTACCACCGATCACCTTCTTAGCTTCAGCAATACGGACTGGATCCAAAGCTTCACGGATCAGTTCATCGGTCATTTTGGTTTCAAAACCAAAGGCCGGAACGCTCACTTCATTAATGGCCTTGCGGTCAATTTCGGCGCAGGTCAAGCCACGGTCATACATATTGCCCACCACTGCAGCAATAATTTCGTGCGCTTCGCGGAACGAGATATTGTCATGGCGAACCAAATAGTTAGCTAATTCGGTCACTGTGCAGAAATTGCGGCGAGCATGATCAAGCATTACATCACGCTTTACACTCATCGTACGAACCGTGAGTTCTGTAAGCACGAAATCGCCTTCCATTTCAAGCATGGCAGCACGCAAGTTCTTCGTGGCCTCAACGCTCGTATCCTTACTGTGAGAGTAAATAATCGTCTTCATGCAGGCAAGCATAGCCATCAAATAACCATGCATATGACCAGCACGGGCTTTAATATGCTCTAAAGTAAAGGCATTTTTCTTTTGCGGCATGATTGACGAGCAGACAGCGCAACTGTCATCAACTTCAATGTAGCCGTATTCCGGCGTAGCCCAAATGTAGAGGTCAAAGGCCAAACGAGACAATGTATCGGAAGCAATAGCCAAAGCTGAAGTAATTTCCAATGCATAGTCACGGGAAGCGACCGTATCAATGGAGTTAGCTACCGGCTTATCGAATCCCAAAAGACGGGCAGTCATTGTCCGATCAATGTTAAAGGAAGTAGACCCCATGGAGCAGCCGCCCAACGGACAAATATTCAACCCTTCCCATGCATTTTGCAGACGACGATAGTCACGTTCCAAACCACTTAAAACAGCTGACAGATAGTGAGCCAAAGTAACCGGTTCAGACGGTTGCATATGGGTGTAGCCTGAGAAAACTGCATCGTAGTTTTGACGGGCAACATTAATAAGTGTTTCGCGTGTCTTCAAGAACAGATCACAAAGCTTGAGATAGTAGTCGCGAGTATCCATACGCAAGACCGTTGCTCCCAAGTCATTGCGAGAGCGAGCGGTATGCTGCTGACCGCCGATCTCCAACCCGACCATTTTGATCAGACGGCGTTCCAGGGTCGTGTACAAATCTTCAATACCCGAATCTTTCTTAAAGTCCGGAGCAATCGGATTAGCTTCAATTTCACGTGTTGCTTTCAAAATAGCTTGGCAAACTTCTTTGGAAATAATGCCTTGCTTTTCAAGCATAATCACATGAGCACGATTGATCGTCAAATAAGTGAAGTAAGATGTTTCGTAGTCACTCTTGGCAACAGGATCATTAATATATTTGACCACTTCCGGAGCAATCGGTTTGCGGATACGGCCGCGGTTATTGTTTTCGGACATTTAAACTTCTCCTTAGAACATCACAAAAGTTAAGAGATAGGCCGCAACCGTTGCGGTCGTTGTTGCTGTAACACAAGGAACTAAGAACGAGTGGTTAATCACATACTTACCGATATGCGTCGTGCCTGATTGGTCGAAAGCGATCGTAGAGACCACGACACCAGAGGTCGGCAGGAAGGACGTACCGTTACAAGCCGGGTACAAGCCCAAAAGGGTCGGAGCCGGCATGCCGAGAGCAAAGCCCAAAGGCAACACAGCACGGACCGTTGCAGCTTGAGAGTTCAAGAGCATAGAACCGAAGAAAATCACAAAGGCAAAGAGCCACGGCATCGTTTGGAGCAAGCCACCGATGTCTTGAACCCACACAGCCTTGTGAGCAGAAATAAACGTATCGGACATCCAGGACAAACCGAACACCGTAATCACAGCCGTAATACCAGCACGCATGATGGAGCTAGACATCGCATTGGCTAACTTCGGACGGCAAATCACAAGGATCAAACCGGCAGCCACGAACATACCGATCTGAAGGAACACACCCATATTGATCACTTTGCCGCTATTGGTTGTACGCATTTCCGGGAAGATACCGGTAATCACAACGCCAGCCACACAGAGCACAAAGAGCGCAGCAGACAAACCTGCTTTCTTCGGTAACGGAGGACGTTCAGTAGAACTGACCACAGCCTTCACGAGACCGGCTTTCAGACGAGCCTGATATTCTTCATCGTCTTTTAAGTCTTTGCCATAGCGAAGCATGACCGTGGAAACCACAACGACGGCAATCAACGTAGCAGGGATGGTAACCATCAAAATCGTCTGCAAACCGAAGTCATAGCCGTTTTGTGTGTACAAACCAATCAAAGCAGCAGTACAGGCAGCTACAGGGCTGGCAACAAGAGCTTGTTGGGCAGCAACACCGGAAGCCGTCATTGCACGTTCAGGACGAATGCCAACACCGTGAGCCACTTCATAAATCACAGGCATCAGGGATTGGGCAATATTAGCCGTACCAGCTAAGAACGCAAAGAACCAAGTAACAAGCGGGGCTACATACACAATGCGGTCAGGATTTGCACGAATGATTTTTTCGGCAATACGCACCATGTAATCAACACCACCAGCAGCATCCATCACTGAAGCAGCAGTTGCCACAGCAATCATGATCAAGAGAACATCAGTAGGAGCAGAGGTCGGTGTCAAACCAAAAACTGTTACCAATAAGAACAAACCGATACCGCCCCAAATACCGAGGCCGATACCAGCATAGCGGGCACCAATAGCGATCACACCAAAGACCACTATGGCTTGTAAGATAACGCTCATTTGTAATCTCCGAAGAAGAGTAGATAGCAAGTCAGATCATGCGATCTGTTTCCATTGAAACCCTTTAAAGCAATAAGCTCAAACATTAGCCGCCAAGGATAAAAGAATTATGCATTTTTGAGATAATAGATTGGGGTTAACCTTATTTTTTGAAAAAACTATAAAAACTCTCCGTCCCTTCACTACACTCAGTCGTGATAACTCACTGTGTGGAGGAGAAGATGGTTACAGAAAAAATTGTTCAAGTTCTACCGGACTTACGCAATACACTTATTAATTTATCGAAACTCAACTCGGTCACTCCCCCATCCGATACCCGAAATATTGTCTCTTATTCAAAGGAGCTCCTATCCGGAATTCCCGGCGTTGAGATACAAACGATTGAAGAAGTCAGCCCAATTGATAATCTGGTGGCTCATACTAAAGGACATCAACCGGGCAAACATTTACTTTTAAACGGTCATTTGGATACCTTTGAAGTCGTGCAACCGGACTTGTGGCAACACGATCCTTTCGGAGCAGTGATAGAAGATGGCAAGTTGTTTGGTGTTGGCGTCAGCGATATGAAAGCCGGCTGTGCCAGTCTCATTGAAACGTTCATTCTTTTGGCTCGCAATCCCTCTATGTGGAGTGGCGAAGTCACCTTAATGTTGGTAGGCGGAGAAGAGGCGGGCGGCAAACACGGCACTCAATATCTTTTAGAAACCATGCCAGAACTCAGAAATGTAGATGCTTGTCTAATTGCCGATGTGGGTAGTTCACGTTCAATTCGCTTCGGAGAAAAGGGACGGTACCGTTTCAAAATGACCGCAAAAGGCATTCCGGGACACGGTGCGCATTTACATAAAGCGAAAAATGCCATCGAGCTATTAATCGATGCCATTGTTGACTATCGAGAAAGAGTCAGAAAATTGCCATCTCGCTGTCCGCCGGACATCATTAATCTTATTAAAGAGGCCGGTCCGATTTCTGAATCTGTTGCCGGCAAAGGTGAAACCCAAACACTTCTCAATGTCACGAGTAATATCGGTGTCTTTCACGCAGGTACGGCCCCTAACCTTGTCCCGGGATTCGCGGAGGTCATCATTGATTCACGCTTACCTATCGGTATCAGTCCCGATGATATTGAGGAGACGTTAAAGCAGTTATGCTCAGAAAGAAAAGAAATTTCTTTCACAACATTGATGCGCTGTGAGTCTCTTTACTCTGATCCTTCACACGAACTGCTGAGTATTTTGAAGTCCAACGCTCAAAAAGTCTTTGGCGTTCCTTGTGCCACAACTATTCGAGTCGGCGGCACTGACGGCAAACACACCAGACGTTACGGGATCAACACATTCAGTTGCGGCGTAGAAGGCGCGAATATGGGCGCACCGGACGAATATGTTGAGTTTTCTGAATTGGAACAATGCTTCAAAATTCATGCACTCAGTGCATTTGAATACCTGAATAAACCCTAAAACAAACTACTAAAAACTTATGTTCCAAATTATGAAACATAGTCTTGCAAAAACTGGCAAGTCGTTGCCCAATACCAAACATGGTTAGAAAATAATTGATGAAGTTTTTAGACAGCTAACACAATGTTGCCTTAAAAAAGTTTATCTACTGACCAAGGAGCAAAAAGCATGAGAATTGAGAAAGATTCACTGGGCGAAATGGCAGTACCTGATGAGGCTTACTATGGGATTCAAACGACCCGAGTCTCACAAAATTATCTGGTGTCTGATCGCACCTATAACGACTACCCTGAAGTCATGCATGCGGTAGCGGAGGTTAAAAAGGCATGCGCCATTACCAATGCTCAAATTGGTGCTCTTGATCCCAAAAAATCAGAAGCAATTCAACAAGCTTGTGATGAAATGATTGCCGGACGCTTTGACGGGCAGTTCCCCATCAATATTTGGCGTAGTCAAGGCACTGGCGTCAATATGAATGTCAATGAAGTTCTAGCCAACCGAGCCAACGAAATATTGACAGGACACAAAGGGTACGATCAGGTACACCCCAATTCCCACGTTAATATGTGTCAATCATCTAACGACGTTTTCCCGACTGTAGAGGCCATTGTCCTACATCGTCGAGTCAAACGAGTTTGCGATGCGTTGAAGCGCTTAGAGAAAACTGTTGCTAAAAAAGCGCTTGAGTTTGAAAGTATTATTCGTTTGGGCAGGACTGGTTTACAAGATGCGGTTCCCATGACCTATGGTCAAGTCTTTGGTGGTTGGCAAAGTCAACTGCGGCGCAACAGAATCACTCTCGAGCATTACCGTCAAACTTTTGAAGAGGGCGTTCTTGGAGCAACAGTCTTAGGGACAGGTATGGGACAGTTACCCGGATATGCTGAGCATATTTATGAGAACCTCTCCAAAATCATTGGCTTCGAAATGCATTTAGCTCAGATGCCAGGTGATGAGGTCATCCCCGATAGTGCTGTTTTTGACAGCATGCGCAACACAGACCATCAGCTTATTTTGATGGAACGATTATCAGCCGTTGCAACTGCAATGGGGCGTATCGCCAATGACTTACTGCTTTATTCCTCAGGACCCAGAACTGGTCTTTGTGAGTTATACCTGCCTGAATTAGATGAAGAACTTCAAAACTATCTAGGTACAAGTTGCACCTATGTTCCAGAGTTAGTCATTGAAACAATGCAACAGGTGATTGCAACTGAACAAATGGCGATGTTTGCTGCAAACGAAGGTCAGCTTGACCACGGCTCAATTAACTCTGGCGGCATTATTTGCGTCCTTGATGCTCTTAGCATGGTTGAGGATGTTGTCGATATCTTCGCTACAAAATGTATTGAGGGCATTCAGGTTAATGTTGAGCGCTGTAAGACTAATGCAGAACTGTCAACATCGCTGTCAACCATGGTGAGTTCGTTATATGGTTACCCAACTGGGGTGAAGATTGCCAAACTGGCCATTGCAGAAAACATCTCTTGCAAAGAAGCGGCACTTAAAGAACATTTACTACCACCGGAGGTTGCAGAAGATCTCTTTAATGTAAAAAAACTCACCGATTGTCGTGAGATGGTCGCAATGTTTCATAAGTACGGGAAACTGCGCAAGATTTCTTAATCAAAGGTTGGGAGTAATTTGTTATGAGTGAAAAAGAAACAAATGATTTGATGCTGATTGAGAAACTTCAAAAATTGCTCAAAGCTGGGAACCGCACTCTCAATCATTATCCGTATTTAGTCAAAGCCGCCCTCCTTGTTAAGCTTGCTACAACGCTTGCAAATAAAGAAACAGGAGCGCTTTCTGCGGTTAAGGCTGAAGCGATAGAAAAAGCCTGTAGACAAGCTTTGGGAGATATTTCAAAAGTCAATATCCCCATCAACATCTACAGAAGTCTCGGAGCACCGCTCAATCTAGCGATTTCTGATTATTTAGCAAGAGCTGCCAGTACGGATAGGATCACAGTGACCCGCGATGATCTTTTAATCAATCAAGCTGATGCGGATGTTACAGCAACAATTAAAACACTTGTTGTTCGGGAATGTATTACACCGCTTTTAGAAGCAGGTCATTGGTTTGCTGATTTAATGGATACTAAAGCCAACGAATTCAAGGATGTCATTAAAACCTCCCGTTCCAACCTTCGAGATGGACTTCCTGTCAGCTTAGGTGATGAATTTAAATCTTACAGTGTCGCACTCCGTGATTCGTTAGTAAGCCTTCAGCAAAACCAACTCTCTTGGAATGAATCTGCGCTCGGTTTGGGTGAAGCTGGAACTGGGTTAGGAAGCACTCAAGCCTTTCAAAAAGCTGCAAATTCAGCCCTCTCGAGTCTAACTGGTTTTGATTTGCAATCCCCAGCAAATGCTTTAGCAGGATTAGACGGTGCTCAAAAACTTGTTCTGACTCACGCTCACATCCAATCAATTGCTCTTGTACTTTGGAGAACAGCGCATGACCTGGGACTTTTATGCTCGGGTCCCAGAGGCGGCATTCGTGAAATTGCATTTCCTGCCGTAGCACCGGGTTCTTCCATCATGCCCGGAAAGATCAACCCAACAGTTGCAGAGCTAGCTATGCTGGTTTCTGACAACATTTTGTCCAACCAATGGGCGTGCACTCTGGGTGTTCACTCTGGCTGGTTGGGAGCAACTCCTTCATCGACCTTACCCATTAAAACACTGATGGATTCCTGCGATTTGTTGGCCAGAACACTGGAAATTTTCGGCAAGAAAGTTATCCAAGGAATTACCGCTTTTCCAGATAGAGCCTTAAAACAAGCCCAAAGCTCTTTAGCCTTAGCTCGTGCTTTGGACTATTTCTGCACGAAAGAAGATCGCCGCAAGGTCCAGGATCTAGCTAGAAATCAAAATTTAACTTGTCTGCAGGCTGCAAAAGAACTCAAGGTTTTGCCCGATAGTGCATTAGATGAAATTCTAAATCCCGTTAATCTAATCAATACAGAGCGTGTTGAAAACCTGTTAGTGCGTTTTGCAGAACTAAAAAATAAAACAAAGTAAAGAGACATTAAGGCCGGGAATTCTGTTAAGTCCCGGCCTTTTTTTAAAACACTGTGGTCAGGCGACTGGGACGCTCGTCAGGAAAGGCTGGGATGCGATCAAGTGGGCCCTGCCCTTGCACAAATAAATAAGGTTTGAGCCACGGAGCCCAATTGAGCATTTGAGGGATCAGATATTCACAAATTACTTTCTTAATTTCACGAGCGATCTTTTCTGCCATCTCCGAAAAAGCATCATTTTTATAGATTAAAAAGACCTCTTTGGAGGCTAACGGATCGGGCATCTCATAAACATTTACACCCCGCCCGTAGTCTGGAAACTGAACCAAAGAGGTTACTCGTGTTAAAGCCCACCCCATATTGTTCGCTACCATCCCCATCAAAAGAACGTTTAAATCTACCTCAATGCGTCTAATGAAATTTAGTCCGTTTTCATTAAATAAACGCCTCTCCATAGCGGCGCCTGAATTGGCTCGATCATAAGAAATCTGGGGTAAACCACAATACTGAAGTCGTTGCCAAGTTAAAGGCCGAGGCAACACAACAGACTTAGGGGTAACAATGATAGAAGGCTCCTGGAAGACAAAATAACGCTTCAAGTCGTTGCGGTAACTAAAAGGATTGGATGAAACTATAAAATCCACCCGATCCTCATCCAACAACTCTAAAAGGCGAGTGCTCACTGCCGTTAATGCTAAGGCGTTAGCGTACTCTCCATTTAGGTTTTGAAACAAAGGACGAGTCAGGCAATCAGCCATACTTTCAATAATGCCGATTCTAAATGGCATATGAACCAAATTATTTTGGCGGATATCCACCAGCATTTGCTCAAGCGTGCTTTGACATGTCAGCAAAGATTTCTCAAGCAAAAGTCCTGATTGAGTGATTTTGATCGGTCTGGTCTGCCTTTCGACCAGTTGAAATCCCAGCATATTCTCCATTTCTATAATTGAGCGCGAAACAGAAGACTGTGATGTGTTCAGTTGTTTCGCGGTCTGAGTGTAGCTGTGTGTTTTGCACAGACTGAGGAAACAAAGAATGCCAAGCGGGAAAAAAGATTTAAGTAAACCGACCTTTTCTACCATAACCAGTAACCTACAAAACAGAAATTAAACGATCAGGATGCTCTTCCGGAAATAGCGCTACCCGATCCAAAGGACCTTCTCCTTGTACAAACAGATAGGGCTTGATCCATGGCGCCCAGTGAAGCATTCTGGGCACGAGTGAAAAATCAATTATCTGACGTATCTCTTTAGCTATTTTTTGCGCCATAGGAGAAAAAACATCCTTTTTATAGATTAAAAAAATTTCTCTGGAAGTCAATGAATCGGGCATTTGCCTAACCGAAATTTGGTCGAAAAACTGAGGAAATCGTATTAGGGAGCTAACTCTGGTCAGAGACCACCCGAAACGTTCAGCCACCATCTCTACAATCAAACTATTGGAATTAACATCCAATTGGTGCACAAAATTAAGACCGTTTTCACTAAAAAGGCGATCCTCGAGAAATGCACCTGAACTATCTTTGTCATGCGAAATTTGCGGTAAGCCACAATATTTCAAATGATCCCAAGTCATTGGTTCGGGTATTTTTAAGGATTTAGGCAGGATAATGACTGAAGGCTCTTGAAAAAGGAAAGAACGCTTTAAGTCATTTCTTTGACTAAAGGGGTTAGATGAAACAATAAAATCTAGCCGGTCTTCATCGAGCAACTTTAGTAACTGAGTACTAACCGCTGTTAGTACCAATGCGTTGGAGTAAGCTGATCTTAGGTTTATCAAGAGTGGCTTTGTGAAGCAATCCAACATACTTTCAATAAAACCAATGCGCAGGGGCAGGTGTGTGAAATTACTCTCTTGAATATTCAGCAGAACATTTTCGAGAATATCTTGACAATTTAACAACGACTGCCGCAGCAGAAGACCAGCCTGAGTAATTTTGATCGGACGGGTATTTCGTTCAATGAGCTGAAATCCCAAGCTACTTTCCAATTCCACGATACTTCTCGAAACGGACGACTGCGATGTATGAAGCTCTTTTGCCGTTTTGGTATAGCTACGAGTTTTACATAAGTTCAGGAAGCTCAATATTCCTGACGGGAGCAGTCTTTGCAATTTGAAGAAATCATCGTTGCCCATGAGTATGTCCTAGAAAAAAGTCGCTGCCCCCTCAAACATCATTTGTGCAGATAAAGATGCTAGAACCAAACCTGTCAATTTGCTGAGCATTTGAATGCCCTTTTCTCCAATAATACGTTCAATAGAGGCGGATGCATAAAGCAATAAACCGACACTTAATACAGCCAGTGATATCGCAATAGCGGTTGTCGCAATTGCTATAAATCCTTTTAAATCACTACTCATGACAACCAGCGCGCCGACAGAGCCCGGCCCCAAAGTAAGCGGTATAGCCATCGGTACAATAGCCAAATCCATCAAAGAAGTTTTAACATCGGGCACTGTAGGCTTACCCTGGACCAAGGAAATTGCAGATAAAAATAAAAGCGCTCCCGCCCCAATTTTAAATGCTGGAACAGAGATCCCCAAAAGATCAAATAAAGCATCACCAAAAATCAGCAAAATCAAACTGATAACTTCAACACCAATCGTTACTTTGATTGCCAACATCTTTTTAACCACTTCATTGGCGTCACTTGTAAGCGATAAAAAAATCGAGATGATAAAAAATGGCGTCAGCAGGAAAAAGAATTTGATGAAGGTCGAAAAGAACAGTGAGCCCAACTCAAGCATCGCTGAATCTCCTCTTTGAAAGGACTTAGAAAAAGGGGCGGAAAGTGGATCTGAGCCCTTCCGCCCCTAAGGAGCAAAACTGATTTTCTATGCGATGAAGTCTTCAACAGTCTTTTCCAAATCAACCTTAGCTTGATCGATTTGAGCCAAACGAGCCTTGCGTTCTGCCTCATCCTTTTCAATCTCAGCCTCGATCACGTCAAGCTGCCGGCTCACCTCAGCTTCAGCTGTGCCGCCCCAACAGGTCTTCGACTGAGCATTCTTGACCGGGTCAAGAGCCGCTTTCAGATCTTCAGCTGTGAGCTTAGAGGTAAAGTTAAAGAGCTTTTGGCAGAACATATTGAGTTCTTCCAACGTGATTTGGTCAGCCATCAAATGCTTTTCATTCAGGTAACCGACTACATCGGCCACAATCTCATGAGCTTCACGGAAAGAAATCTTGTCAATGCGCACCAAATAGTTGGCTAATTCCGTTACCGTGCAGAAATTGCGGCGAGCACTTTCAACCATATGTTCCTTGTGAACTTTCATTTCACGCAAAGAAGCATTCAAGAGATCAGCATCTTGGAGGAATTCAGTCATAGCCGTCCAGAAATAACGAACGGATTCTGTACTGATGTCACGGCAGTGCATATACGGAACATTCTTCATGCCAGTGCAAAGCGATACGTAGAAAGCTTCCAGATGACCGGATTTCGCCCGTACGTGTTCAAGCGCAATCGGATTTTTCTTTTGAGGCATAATCGAAGAACAGCCCGAAACAGAATCATCCAATTCGATATAGCCGTATTCTGGCGTTGCCCAAAGCGTCAGATCCATGGCGATACGGCTAAAAGTTAACCCTGCGGTGGACATGGCGGCAGCCAACTCGAGTGTAAAGTCACGTCCTGCTACGCAGTCCAAAGAATTTTCCAAAGGTTTATCAAAGCCCAGAAGCTTGGCAGTGTAATGACGGTCAATATCGAACGTTGTTGAACCCATTGAGCCGCCCCCAAGCGGGCATTGATTAACTGTCTTCCAAACGTGAGTCATGCGCTCATAGTCACGTGCCATCGCGTTTAAAATAGCCGAGCAGTAGTGAGCTAAAGTGATAGGTTCAGAGGGCTGCAGATGAGTGTAGCCCGACATTACAGCATCCGTATTTTCGCGAGCGATCTTCAGGAAGCTACGACGCAAATTGTTGAAGTGCTCACAAAGAGTGAGGAAATAGCGGCGCGTGTCATAACGGATCTCTGTTGCAAACATATCGTTACGAGAGCGGGCCGTATGTTGCTGACCACCGATTTCCAAAGAAGTGCGTTTGATCAGATAGCGTTCAAAATTGAAATATAAATCTTCAACATCAGGAATGATTTCAAACTCAGGATGCGCCTGCATACCCGCAATATCTTGCGTCACCTGCAAAATCTGTTTGGCGACATCTTTTTCAATAATGCCTTGCTTGGCTAGCATAAGAACGTGCGCTTTATTGATATCCAACAAGGTTTGATAAGAACGTTCCAAGTCCGTTGCAATAGCCGGTCGAATCAAGTAATCCACTAATTCTTTGGCCGGAGCCTTTTTCATCTTTCCGCGTTGAATCGCCATTATTTTCTCCTAGAATCGGTCTAAACAGACACAACCTTATTATCTGAGCGATATCAAAAACTCACTAGTAATAATTGCCACTTAAAAGATCATTATTTATCTAACGCATAATGCTTAGAAATTCTGAAGTGAAAAATTAGGGAAAAGAATTATCTGCAATGCAAAGTAGTTAGATGGTCAACGTCACCAGAATAAAAAAATCGCCAGCTTTTCCAAGCTAGCGACTAATTGATGGTGCCCGTTGACCGAGGAGCTTTTCAATAAAAATCATATGGTTAGCGCAATTTTTGTCTAAATTGTGTAGTTTGGCTTGATGTTGCAATTTGAAACAAGATTGCTGCTAATTAATCATTCTGCCCGCTGTTCGAATTGCTTTTTTG